>Ga0190306_1000197_pt1 | contig 23045 bp, 20 predicted proteins | sample 48700734_MG_FD_161657 | JGI IMG/M metagenome (GOLD analysis project Ga0190306, IMG submission 161657) | Hydrothermal vent sediment bacterial communities from Southern Trench, Guaymas Basin, Mexico - 4870-07-3-4_MG | ecosystem: Environmental > Aquatic > Marine > Hydrothermal vents > Sediment ... | reverse complement strand
CACGCGAAGGAGATATACAGTTGCAGGAGAGTCCAGGAAAATAAGGATTGAAACACTGAATACTTCGATGATATCAGAGAAATAATTTTAGTTGCAGGAGAGTCCAGGAAAATAAGGATTGAAACCAACAGAATGCGTATGGGTCCTACACTTCAATACAAAGTTACAAGTTGCAGGAGAGTCCAGGAAAATAAGGATTGAAACCATTTTATTAGTTTTTCCCCACAATAACGGCACTGAGTTGCAGGAGAGTCCAGGAAAATAAGGATTGAAACCATTGTACCGGGTAGCGTTGTGCTCGGTAGTGAATCCATCAAGTTGCAGGAGAGTCCAGGAAAATAAGGATTGAAACTCTCATAACCATAGAAAATATCAGACCAGTCATCAAGAGTTGCAGGAGAGTCCAGGAAAATAAGGATTGAAACTGTGTAATCAGTGTTATTGTAGTATACAGTTGTATCTGAGTTGCAGGAGAGTCCAGGAAAATAAGGATTGAAACCCTTCTTCCAACTGAGGATTATTTTATCGCCTTCCCTTGGTTGCAGGAGAGTCCAGGAAAATAAGGATTGAAACTGTATACCTTAATAATTATATACCATATACTTATCCTTGTTGCAGGAGAGTCCAGGAAAATAAGGATTGAAACCTTTTTGCCTCCACTTCTCCGCTATCTTCCTTACCCCTGTTGCAGGAGAGTCCAGGAAAATAAGGATTGAAACTGAAAAGAAAGAAAATGAAAGTTAAGAGGTTCTTCTTCGGGGTTGCAGGAGAGTCCAGGAAAATAAGGATTGAAACTTAACATCATGCTTTGTAACATCTTAAGAGAATCTTGGTTGCAGGAGAGTCCAGGAAAATAAGGATTGAAACACGAGGTGTTCATGCCCTCCGCGGCTGGAACACACAGGTTGCAGGAGAGTCCAGGAAAATAAGGATTGAAATGTTGCTGCGTGCACTAACTTCAGATTGGTCAAACTTTTGATGTTGCAAAACAGTCTAAGAAAACAAGGATTGAAACTGTTAAGGGCTCGCCACTTCCCTCAACCTCTTTTGCTTGTTGCAAAATAGTCTAAGAAAATAAGGATTGAAACAAAACTTTTTTCCGCTTCGCGGAAAAACCTTTACTAAAAATGCTTACGCAAAAACTTTTTAAGAAAAAGTTTTATTAAAAAATGCTTATGCTATTGCTCCGCAAAAAACAATCCTGTTTCTTTGATTAAACTTTCTTTTTAAGAAAGTTTGATGGTAAAGCTTTTCTTTAAGCCCTTACAGGGCTTGCGGGGTCGTGGGGTGGAACCCCACATAAGAAAAGGTTTGTTGCAAAGGAGTCTAAGAAAATAAGGATTGAAATTTTATCTCTTCAAGCTTTTGCATCTTCTCCTTGTTTTTCTTGGTTGCAAAATAGTCTAAGAAAACAAGGATTGAAACATCAAACCTTTTAGAAAAAGGTTTGATCCAAAAACAGGTTCGGGTTTCCGATACCTTCCCCGCCTAATAAGATAAGAATAAGAACTCTTCCACCATTTTTGCGAAACAAAAACAATTCTTTCTTGGTAAAGCTTCTTTCTTTAGAAAGAAGGTTTTGAAACAAAACTTTTTTCCGCTTCGCGGAAAAACCTTTACTAAGAACGCTTACGCAAAAACTTTTTAAGAAAAAGTTTTATTAAAAAATGCTTATGCTCCTGTTTCTTTGGTCAAGCTTTCTTTTTTAAAAGAAAGGTTGTTGCAGGAGAGTCCAGGAAAATAAGGATTGAAATATGTAGTAATCCAACAGACTATCCAAATCTTTGAAGAGTTGCAGGAGAGTCTAAGAAAACAAGGATTGAAACCTTAGGAATTTTAGGATGATCTCCCTCTTACCGCCAGCCACGTTGCAGGAGAGTCCAAGAAAACAAGGATTGAAATTCACAACACTGCCCTTTACATACGGTCTCACAGTACTGTTGCAGGAGAGTCCAAGAAAACAAGGATTGAAACCATGGGTTTGTACTCAAGACCTTTCCAGACGGCTCTTCTAGTTGCAGGAGAGTCCAAGAAAACAAGGATTGAAATTTTGCTGTATTTTTCCATCTTCTGAAACGAAAACCCGGTTGCAGGAGAGTCCAGGAAAATAAGGATTGAAACGTATGTGGAAACTGTAAATGAGCGTCGTCTTGTGTAAAAGTTGCAGGAGAGTCTAAGAAAACAAGGATTGAAACTCTTCCTGTATTATCCCCCGCATCTCTTCCGGTAAGTTGCAAAAAGGTCTACGAAAACAAGGATTGAAATCTTTCTATTTCTTCCCAAAGCTTAGCTTGTTCGATTAGTTGCAGGAGAGTCTAAGAAAACAAGGACTGAAACAATCAGAAACCCCCTTCGGGGTTTCCGATACCTTCCCCGCCTAATAAGACAAGAATAAGAACTCTTCCACCATTTTTGCGAAGCAAAAACGAAGTTCTTTTGGTAAAGCTTTTCTTTTGAAGAAAAGGTTTTGAAACATCAAACTTTTTAGAAAAAGGTTTGATCCAAAAAAACGGGTTCCGATATTATCCCCGCTTATAAAAACGCTGATACTTCTTGCGAAGCAAAAAACCGCCCTATTTTCTTTGATTAAACTTTCTTTTTAAGAAAGTTTGATGGTAAAGCTTTTCTTTAGAAAGAAGGTTTTGAAACATCAAACCTTTTAGAAAAAGGTTTGATCCAAAAACAGGTTCGGGGTTTCCGATACCTTACCCCGCTTATAAAAAATACAGGTACTCTTTGCGAAGCAAAAACAATCCTGTTTCTTTGATTAAACTTTCTTTTTAAGAAAGTTTGATGGTAAAGCTTCTTTCTTTAGAAAGAAGGTTTTGAAACATCAAACCTTTTAGAAAAAGGTTTGATCCAAAAACAGGTTCGGGGTTTCCGATACCTTACCCGCCTAATAAGACAAGAATAAGAACTCTTCCACCATTTTTGCGAAGCAAAAATAAATCCATTTCTTTGATTAAACTTTCTTTTTAAGAAAGTTTGATGGTAAAGCTTCTTTCTTTAGAAAGAAGGTTTGATTGAAACAATCAGAAACCCCCTTCGGGGTTTCCGATACCTTCTCCGCTTATAAAGAAGAAGAAAGCGGTTTGATCCAAAACACATTTCTTTTGTCTGAGAATACTTTTGTCATTTCCATGCCGGGTGAGTCCCTGGGGTCATGGAGGTTTCTTCTTAAGAAAAGATTTCAAGATAGAAAGTTTTTAAAGTAGAAAGCGCATAAGTTATAGTATGAAACAAATAGAACATAAAGTTATATCGAGAAAGTTGGTCCTAGAATTTCCTGAAGAAATATCAGAAAAAGACCTTGAGGATGAAGAAGTTCAACGACGGTCTAAGGAAGTGTTTGAACTCCTGCGAAAGAAGAAAATATCGCAGGGAAAAGCTGCGGAACTCCTGGGAATAACCAGAAACGAACTCTTCGATTTGATGGCTAAATTTGACATACCCGTAATAGATATGAGTGAAGAAGAGTTAAAAAAGGAGCTTGCCAAGAATTTTGAACTAAAAGGATGATTATTGCCAATTCAGGACCGATTATCTCTTTCGCCAGAGCTGATTGCTTGTATCTCTTGAAAGAGACCGTCAAAGAACTAATAATTCCAAATGCGGTTTTTGAAGATATTGTAGTAAAAAGCAGAGGCAAACCGGGAGCGGAAGAAGTAAAAGAAGCAGATTGGATAAAAAGGAAGGAGGCTAAAGATAAAAACAGGGTAGAGAAATTAGCTGAAAGGTTAGGGGAAGGGGAAAGTGAAGCCATCGTCCTCACACAAGAACTCGATGCAATTCTTCTAATAGATGATTCAAAAGCGAGGAAAGAGGCAGAAAGGAATGGAGTTGAGTGCATAGGAACTCTAAGAATTTTGAAAGAGGCAAAAGAGATGGGCTTAATTGAACGGGTGAAACCCATTTTAGATAGGTTAAGAGATTCAGGGTTAAGAATCAAAAATGACCTTTACTCCCTGTTTTTGGAATCGGTTGGGGAGTAATCTTTTACTAAAGGGAATTTGCACACCGAAGTCTCTATATCTGAAGAAGAAGTGAAAATACCTCTACCTGAAGAGTTATATGAGAAGGTCAAAGGAAAGAGGGTTGTGATAGTGCCGAAAGGATGAGAGAAGAGATACAGGGGTTGAGATAATCAGGTGTGGAAATGACGGAGAGAGAAGTTTACCCGATAGATATAACAAAGCAAAAGGATAAGTTGGAGGCGATTTGCAAGAAGATGGGGATAAGCAAAGCGGAGGCAATCAGAGATGCAATAGACTTTTACTATGAGTATATCAGGGGATTGAAGGTTATAGAGTTGAGGGCTATAACAAAGGAACAGGCGGAGAAGGAGATTCTGGAGTATATGAAGGAAAAAGGGAAAGCATGGACTGATGAGATTGCAGATGATTTGAGAATAGATATTGTGCTGGTGCACGAGATACTGAAGGAATTGGCTGAGAAGGGTGTTGTTGAATGAGAATAGAAGGGGAGAAGATATTGTGCATATTCAGAAAAATGTCAGGTCCGTATGTAATTGCAGGAACTGGAAGGCATAGAGAGCAAAGAGCGATAATAAAGGGATTACCGGCAGTATGTATCGTTAGAAAGGAATGGAGATATAGAAACGAGGGAAAAGAGATGGAACAATAAATCGCACATTACAGATTACGACTGCTTTATTTGGGCGTAGATCCCCGATAAATAATAAGTAAAATGGGGTTGAGTGCATAGGAACTCTAAGAATTTTGAAAGAGGCGAAAGAGATGGGCTTAATTAAGAATCAAAAACGACCTTTACTTCCTGTTTTTGGAATCGGTTGGGGAGTTTTATTGTGGAAAAAATGAATACGCCATTAATAACAGACGAGAAAGACCCAAAATGGGTGCTATTAGGAAAAATACTCGGTACGAGCTCTACTGCGTGCTGCCATGCCGTTGCCACAGCTAACGTCTGATGAAGCCAGGGCACTGGTGACTAAACATCTGGTCAATCGGACCCGGTCGCGCAAAAGCAGAATGAAAGGCAGACATAGGGGTCCTTAAGTGGGTAATGGAAATGGGTTGGGAACGATCCAAAAGCTTGCAGGATGTTTGTCAATTGGGTAGCTTTTCTTTTTTAATGAGATTTGGAAGCAGGAGATATCAAAGATGGAAGGTGTGGGAAAATCCCGTTTTATGTTGACAATGACAACGGAGCATTTTATCTTTTTGAAGATGGATATAGAATACTATTTGGTCACCGCGCTCTTTGCTGTTTTTCCTTGACGAAGTACTCTAACTTTTCCCTTAAAAACCGAACTTTTTAGGTTTTTTATTGAAAACCGAACTTTTTTAGGGCAGGATTTTTGTACACCTAACACTGTACCGGGATATAAAGTATCTGTGACTGTGACGATGTGCAATACGATGAAGAACAAGGTTTTGGTGGACTGAGATAAGATGGTGGAGAAGCGATTGAATGATATGGAAGCAGGAGAGGAGGGAGAAGTTACACGAATAGAGGGCAGTGGTGCATTGAGGAGGCGGATAATGGATATGGGTATTGTTAGAGGTGCGAAGATAGAGAAGGCGAGAGATGCACCACTCGGTGACCTGGTGCCGGTGGAGTTCCTTCTGGGGGTTATAACCTGACATTACGGCGGGCTGAGGCTGAGAATGTATGGGTGGAAGTGTAAGTGAGGGATGAGAAGAAGATGATGAGCAAGGGTAGAATTTCGGGTATTACATGTTTTGGCAGTAGCATTTTACCACTGGCATTTCTGGGAGAGGGCGAAGAGGCAGAAATAGAGGAGTTGCAAGGTGGTAGAGGACTGGTGCGCCGTCTCTCTGATATGGGCTTCACACCTGGTACGAGAGTAAGAGTACTGACCTCCAATCCGCCTGGACCTATGCTTCTTTCTGTCCGGAATACGAGAATCGCACTTGGTAGGGGTGTAGCGATGAAGATACTGGTAAATGGAGGTGCAGGCAAGAGGAGATGATAAGAGTGGCATTGATAGGGAATCCGAATGTGGGTAAGACGGAACTTTTCAATCGGCTTACGGGTCTAAGCTAAGACAGCATGTGGGCAACTGGCGGGTGTGACAGTGGAGAAGAAGGTAGGGAAATCAGTATAAGGGAGAGGAGCTGGAGATAGTTGATTTGCCCGGCACTTACAGTCTGACTGCACATTCGATAGAAGTGGGTTCTTTTCGCACCCATACACCCATATATACGCTGACACTGGCATTTCTCGTATCTGCGCTCGTGATAGTGATAGGGCATTTAATAGGATTATCATGAGGAGGTAGATTAAGATGCCGGATTTTGACCTTGGAACCGGTAAAAGATTGGCGGGCTATTCGCTCGTACTCGGGATTGTGTATCTCGTATTCGGGCTGATAGAGGTGTTTGGGAGTACTGGAGAGACAATACCAGGGGGTCATCGCTTCGACGTATCTGAATGGTGTGGTAGAACTATCTAATGGAGAGCACAGGGGTTTGTCATTTCTCATTGGTGGGCTACTATCAGCGGTATTTGGTGTTCTGTATCTGCTCTCGATCTGTGCAGACGGGTTGGAGTAATCTGATAGGTGGTGCAGATACGTTCCCTGTAATTGCAGATATTCGACCAGAGATATGGCTCTTCTTAGCTTCGCTTCCGCTGGTATACCAGGCATGGAAACTGACGAGGGACTTGATATGGTAACTGGTAACGTAACTGTCCCGCCTTGCTATACCTGCTTCATGACAGAATCAGATATGCACCAATCAAGACGCTAACAGCGGCAATCCCTTTTATGGTTAGGGACCGCCGATCTGTCTTCTCTTCTATCAGCCCGGGATAGAATAATCCGAGTAGAGTGGCGAATATGAATACGAGAAATGGCTGTGTTGTCGGTATCGCACTCACAAGCGAGATATAAGTCATGGATACCGCCTTGAAATACAATACATAGCCAGCCCATGCAAGTGTGGAATTGATAAAAGAAAGCAGGTAGACCTTTGGTGGTAGTGTTTTAATAATCATGAGCGTCTTCTCGCGGTTATGGGGTATGAGAAGTAGAAGGGGTCTACCGGCGATATTACCAAGCAGGAACCAGAAGAGGTAAGAGAGGTAATCCAGATGTGAGAGCATGAGCTTTGAGATCACGTCCTTACCCGCATTCATTATATCAAGGACCAGTATCATGAGGAGCGCAGGAGAGAGCGCGATATGCAGGGTGTGCGAGTGACTCTGCCTGTAATTGTGCCTGTCCCCGTCCCCGTAGTCCCTATTCCTTCCCCTTAAAGATACGGATACGGAGATTGCACTGAAGACCATCAGTCCTATACCCACGTATCTCCTCAGAGAGAGTCCTTCACCAATGAACATGAACGAGAATAGCAGTACAAAGAGTGGAGAGAGATAAAATAGCGGTGTCACCCTTGATACCTCTTCTATCAGCAGTGCTTTGTTGTAAAGCACATATACCAGCCCCATGGCTACTCCGAGTAGAATGATAATAACGGGAAGTATGATGGGAGTGGAACTATTGGTATTGTGAGAGGTGAAAGGTAGCAGGAAGATGAGGAATGGCAGCATGGTGAGTGTGAGGAAGACCTGATAGGAGACGGCATCTTTGATATAGTGTGTCAGAATGAATTTATCCACTATTACAACAACTGCCCAGAGTATAGATGCAATAAAGGCTAAGATAAACCATTGCATAAGCATAAATAAGTTTATTCTGCTACAAGAATAAGAAGAACTGAATATAGTTAAAAATGAACTCCTAAATACAGCGATGCCTGCACATCAGGAAGTAGGGGTATCCGGAAGTAGAAGTACTGAAGCGTGGCATATATCCAACATGCAGGTTGCGAGGTTTCAACGGGTGCTGCCGTATTGGGAGGGCTCGCTGCCGCGATCCTGCAACTGTCCCCTGAATGGTCTGTATGTTCTCAAACCCCACGGTCGCTCTTTCTCGCTTCGCTGAGCTTTTCGTTCTTGGGGGTATGCCCGTCGTGCTACTTCGGAGTATGCACAATCCACTGATCTCGCAGTTATCTCCTCTTCTCTGGTTTGTACCTCAAAGAGGGCAAAGAACTCGCTGGGGATCAGGATTGACGATATGTCTTGTCTGCATAAAGGGAACAACTGTTGTTCTCTCATTCTCATTATTCTTCTGTAAAACCACGTGTAAGTTGAATAAAGAAATACATTGTCAATGCAACTTCATATACCTGTTGGTATCAAGAATATGCTATTGTCTTCTAGCCTTTAATCACGAGTCGCTGTCAGGTAGCAGTAGCACATGTTATATAATTTAATTTTTGGATGGTCTCTATCGCAAGGAAAGTTTTTAAAGTAAAGGTAGCTATACAAGTACGATATAGTGATATAGTTATAGCAAGGAGGTGAGAAAAGGATGGAAAAAAGAATGAGAATATCTATATCTATTTCTATTGGCGCATTGCTCGTGGTGTGCCTGGCGGTGATGGCACAGGTAATAGCACAGCCTTCGCCGTTTCTGATCACCGGGTGGGTCAACACAAGTGGTGGTGAACCATGCAATAATCCCATGGTGAGCATATCAAATCTGAACACAGATGCAGAGTGGCAGGCGGAGACAAACGCAACTTCTAACTATTATCAGCTCGTTCTTGAGAGCAACAATGCGAGTGCAGGCAACATACTCAGGTTCAATGCCTCCTGTTGCAATCAGTCAAAGACGGTAGAGCACGAGGTAACGCAATCGGATATTGATAATGGTGGGATATTTGGGTTTAATATCACACTTGAAGCGCCACAAGAAATCATCTGGCAGGGCGATGTAACCTTGATAAACGGAACCACATTCAACATAACAGCACACAATAGCGGAAAAGAATATACTGTTAACCGCACAACCGCACTCGGAGCTTTGGATGCAGCAGCACATGCTGGCGGATTCAATTATACCGTGTCAGACGAATGGGGCTGTCTCTTCGTTGATTCTATTGCAGACATACCAAATGAAGGCTGGAACGGGTGGATGTACTGGGTGAATTATCCTGATGAACCGATGCCCATGGTCGGTGTGGCGGAATATGTGGTGGAAGATGGCGATGTCGTTACATGGTATTGGAGCAGCAGTATGAACATGACGCCTGGGGATTCACCTAAAGTATTGATAATCAATGTTACAGTAGCTTCAAACGAATTTGACACGGGCAAAGGAACATACCCCAGCATCTCAGGCACGCATTACGGCACTATCATTCCTAACCGAAACATCAGGGTGAACAGAATATACACGTATCCGTGCGCTGGCACAGGCGGGCATATCGAATATGTGGAAATATGGAATGAAACCACTAAAGAATGTGCTGTTGCAGAGTGGAACGGCTACCACGTCGCTGATTACCACAATCTTACATTCAACAGAACGCTCACACTTGAGAAAGATGTAATCTATAATTACATCATAGAAACGGGCTCGTATCCGCAGATAATACACGCACCCTACAAACAGCTAAAAGAAGGGAACATTACCTGCACTTCGTTCGAGGATGCCAACGGAAAAGAGTATAACGATTGGATACCCGCATTCAGGCTGTGGTATGCAAGCTTATAGCTTATAGCCTACAGCCTACAACGAAAACTTTTTAGGGAGCGAAATATAAAAATATCTGAGTATCTGCACGGTGTCAAAATGACCAATAAATACCTGCTACTGGTGGTTGTCATAGTATCTGGCGTTATGGTACTATATGGCGTTTATAGTTACTACACGATTGGCGACAGCTCGGAGTCCTGTAATAGGTTTTTATAGGATCCAAAGAAATTTCATCGTAAGTAAAATATTGGAGATATTTTAAAGGAGTCTTTATATAAAATTTGCTTTTTTGGGCTTCATCCCAAAAGTCAACGTAAACAAAGATAACACCCTTCGGATTACCTCAGGCGGGGTAAACTATTTCCCTCCTTGTCCGGCAGCCTTGCAAATGAGGGTAAATCTCGGATCAGCCGTTTGAATTCCGCCCGATTTATGTGTATCACATCAGCACGAGTTTCAGCGTCTCTTCCGCTGGTAGTTCGTTCTCCTTACATACCGCGATAGTGCAGAGATTTCTTATCTCTACCTCCTTTAGATAGAGATAGCCTAATACCGTACCTATATCAATTGGATAACCAGACATCACCTTCCTTATCCACCTGAGGAAATATCGTTGCAGAGCGAGTTCAAAGGTGACAAGCGATTTCTGCTCCTCATAATGGTGTATAGCGTCACTTAAAACCGACTTATAAGGGGAATCGGGCAGCAATTGTATGGCAGAGGGGATATTATCTGCTGACATGGCATCCTGCACCGCATCAAGATCAAGAGCATAAGAATAAGGCATGAAATATCGCTCCATCTCAGCTCCTGCTATCCCTTCCTCTTTACACCGTAACATGGTCATCAGATTCGCTATATCTAACTCCGTGCCTATGACCTTCTCCACTGTCTCCCGGTCCGCTCTCCCCAAATGCTCCTTCTTGTCCCATATAGCGCCAAATAAATCTCTATCAAGTGCATTCTCGAGGTCCAATAGCCTTTTCCCATTGCCCTTTTCCTTTTTATAGTCCTGAAACGAATCTTCCAATACTCCACGGTAGGGCTCTCCAAAACGCTTTATTGCATCTTCCAGCGAACCTGCCTCGACCAATATGTCCCTGTAATCTCTAAAGAATGGCTCAACCGGGAATAATAAAACGGATTCGGTGGTACCGGTAGCCATACCCACTGACTTCACCCGTATAATCGCCTTCACGTTCATCACTTCAAAACGCCTGAAAAGTTCGACCATGAAATCCCTCACTGCTGCATCCGTTGATCTTATCACCATCAGGTACTGATGTATCAGTTCCTGCTTCAGTGCCCTCTCTATCACGCGTGCATCTACCTCCGTCAGGTTTTCCTTCGCCATGCTCGCTCTATATGGACTATCCATCAGAATAGCTAGGAAATCCTCCTTACGGGCATCTACAAGCGCCCTTATATCCTTATTACCCAGCAGATCGCTCAGTCGTGCTCTTATTCGGGCATATACATACGCATATCTCGTCACACTCATCTCTCTTCTTTCACCTTAAAAACTAATGGGTTAGGGTTAATGGGATGGGGCTGCGGAGATTTGAACTCCGGTTACCAGCTCCCCGAGCTGGGAGGATGACCTGGCTACCTTACAGCCCCCATCGCTATTACGCTTACGCTTATGCTTATTATAGTACATAAAGTACTATTACTATAATATTTCTTTGGTAAAGCTTTCTTTTTGAAAGAAAGGTTTTTTACTTTTAAAAGTGTAAAGAGGAATTCAAGCGATGGAAGAGATTAAAGGAGTAAAGACCTGGAGAGGGATGACCGTGGATGAACTTGTGAGCGGCATGCGCGACTGTGCTTTCGGCGCTGGCAGGCTGGCGAAGGCGGCGGATATCTATGAGGAGATGTTGAGAGAGGATACAACAAAGTTCATCGCCATTGCTGGTGCTCTGGTACCTGCGGGCATGCGGGATGTAATAGCACAGATGGTCAGGGCAAGATATGTGGATGTAATTATAACAACGGGTGCGAACCTGGTACATGATATCATTGAAGCACTTGGTACGCACCATTATAAAATCATAGAATCAAAGATGGATGACCCTGAACTGAGGAAGCAATCCATGGCGAGGATATATGATGTTGTGGTGCACGACGATGCATTTGCGCGGTTAGAGGATTTCATAAGAACTGCTTTTGAGCGTATGAACCCTGATAGGAACTATAGTATAAGGGAGGTGATAGAAGCAATAGGGTCGAATCTTTCAGACCCGAATTCTATATTGAAGAGTGCAGTAGATGCTAATGTTCCTGTATTCTGTCCTGCAATTGCAGATTCTATGATTGGACTCCATACGTGGATATATAAACAGATGAATGCAGCATTCCACGTGGATGCATTTGATGACATGAAAGAACTGATAGACATCTTCTGCGATGCGGAGCATACAGGTGCGATTATACTGGGAGGAGGTGTGCCAAAGAACTTCCTTCTGCAAACTGCCCTGGTAGCACCACCGCGAGAAGATGGACGCGAAGGGTTCGATTTCGCTATCCAGATCTCCACGGATACGCCAGAGAATGGCAGCTTAAGCGGTGCAACACTGGAAGAGGCGAAGTCATGGGGTAAAATAGGCACAAATGCAAAAGCAGTTACACTCTATTGCGATGTTACCATCGCTTTGCCTGTAATCTTCGCTGCCGTACAGGCACGGATTGGAAGATAATGCCTTTTGTATTTATACCAAGATAACTTTCTATACCCGGTACCTTCTTCTTCAATACATCTTCAACAAACTCCGTCAGAAAAAATTAAACTTCATACTCCTTCCCTTCCTCTGGACTGATAATTTCCATGTTCAAATCGCTTAAAAAGCGTTTGTAAAGTTCGGGTTTTTCGGTATGCACCAGGAAAATTTTCCGTGGGTTGATTTCTTCAATTGCTCTCTTTAATTGGTACGGTAGCGCATGTCCAGAGACGTGGATATGATACTGGGGAATACCAAATCGCTCGAGCCAATTCAATAATTTCACGAAATCTATTTCCATCTCTTCATTAAATGGCTCGCTTTGTGATAGGATATAAGTGCTACCAGGAACGGGCTTTATTGCTATCAATTCGTTCATATCGTAGAAACTCGTGGTCAATATCAATTCATGCTGCCTATTTTCCACATCTGTTGCATCTATAATATTGTCATAATGGTCAGTAATCTCCTGTTCCCACAGATATAATTTCTTCTTCTCCCTCTTAAAAATCGCTATATTGGGGTCGTAAAGCGGGAATAATGAGAGGTGCGGGTCGTTTTTGAGTTCATGCAATAGGTATGCCTGCTTCATGGATATAGCCAATTTACGACCGGTTACCTGTGCTACTTCATAAAACGACCTCAGTCTGTCTATATCATTTATCGAGAAGCCAGCCATTGCTAACCCTTTGGTATGTTCAATCACGGGAAGGATTTTTGATTTCACCTCGGCTTCGCTCGATACTTTTGCATTTACTATGTTCGTTCCTTCTATGATCAATGCGGATGGTTCTGATTCTTTTGCTGCGGCAATGAAGTCCCTGGTCATCTGGCGATGCGGTCCATGTAATCTGAAATCACCGGTATAAACAACGTTACCCGCAGCAGTCTCTATTATAAACCCGTATGCACCTGGCACGGAATGGTCAACGTGGATAGGATTGAATGTGATACCAGAGCCAGAAGGTGAAGGTGGGCGATTGGTCCTGAACGTAAAGAACTCTTTGAAAATCTCTAAATCCCGTGATTTACCAAGCTTAGCAATCTGGTATCCGGAAGCGCTGAGACCGCTCAATTCTTTCGCGACGATTATGGTCTTTGTTGTCTCACCGCAGATGATGGGTATCTCGTCTTTGAGATACTTGATGTAGCCATAATGGTCCAGATGCGGATGCGAGAGTAGAACGGCATCAATAGAGGGTTCGTTTTCGTCATTCTTATATAACCCCTTCAAAGGTGGTAGAATTCCCAAGCCCAATAAATGCTTTTCGTTTCTTGGCTGGAGATACGGAGGTTCGTAATATTTCCGCTCCTTCTCGAAATTCATGCCGAAGTCCAAGAATACGCGTGTCTCGTTATCTTTCTCTTTATCTGTCAGCAGGATTTTGTTCCCACCTATCTCGCCAGCACCGCCATAAAAAGTTAGGGTGGTCATTTTTTGGCTATCCTTTCCCCCTTACCTCACCACACCCTGTTTAGAATCCTTCTTAACAGGTTCATTTTTCATACTCTTAAGTGATCTTTGATGTATGTAAATATCAATGTATTTGCTTTCAGCCAAAAAACAGTAAACTTTATATATTACATAACTCGTAGTTCATTATAAGAGTATGAAAAAAGGGAAGCGAGGCAAAGATAAGTTAAAACCAAAGGGCTCTAAACCGTTAGGTACTGTGCTGCATGTACTCAACAGTATTATGATTGTGAGAGTGGGAGTGGGGGGTAAGAAATTGCGAGCTGTTGGTGAGCTTCTCAACTCTGTGGTCATGAATGGTCGTAACAGGGAGATAGGCAGGGTATATGATATTTTTGGACCGGTAGACCATCCATATATTACTGTTAAGCTCTTTACAGGCGCGAATCTGTCTGATTTACAGAATAAGAAAGTTTTTGTGCTCGTCTGAGTGTGAGGTGTGAGGTGTGAAGGATGGAGAATGGAGGAGATGGGACACCTGATAAGGAACATTTACAGAGATTGAGTGAGTTACAGCGCAGGAGGCGGTTAAGCGCCTCATTGAGAAGACAAAGGCTGGTGGCGCAGGCGGAGATAGAACGGCTGTCCTCCTCTCTTGCAATACCTGAGTATGTGAGAGAAGATAGTATCAGGATATATCGAGATGCATGGGAGAAGGACCTGATTCATGGGCGTTCGATTGAGAAGATACTGGCTGCATCCATGTATATGGCATGCCGGAAGCACAATGTACCACGAACGCTCGATGAGATAGAGAATGTAACGAGGGTGGGGAGGAAGGATATAATAAAGACATGTAAGTTACTGGCGAATCGGCTGGGAATGAAGCTTGCTCCCGCTTCACCACTGGAATATGTGAGCAGGTTCTGCACGAAATTGAATTTGAAGAAGCACGTGGAAGAGCGTGCTCGCGAGATAATAAAAGAGGCTCTGGAGCGCGATATAACAAGTGGCAAGGGTCCAACCGGCATTGCAGCATCTGCGATTTACATCGCTGCGATCCTGTGTGGTGAGCGTAAGACGCAGAAGGACGTTGCTGAAGCTACTGGTGTGACAGAAGTGACACTGAGAGCGAGATATAAGGAAATAGCCAGGAAATTGGGTATAAAAATAGAATAGGATTATAGATAATAATATTTACCCTTCTGTTTCTGTTCACGGTCCTTCGCCGAGCCTATCTTGTTTATCCGGGGTCTAAGTGAGAGCTCATCGCGCCTGAAGGTCACACCCAGTTCCTTCAGGAAGATATTCATACCCTCTCGCATCTCGAAGCAGCCTTTTACCTCGCCCCGCACTCCCGGCTCACCTTCAAATACCATCAATCTATCACTCAATAAATCTATCAGGTAGATGTCATGGTCCACAATCAGCATTGAGACATCCCTCTGTTCGGCATACCGTCTTATGGTCTTTATCAAATGCACCTTCTGCTCCACGTCCAGATGCGCTGAGGGCTCATCCAGCATATACAGCGATGCATGATGACAGAGGCAGGCAGCTACTGCTACTATTTGCAGTTCACCACCACTGAGGTCTTTCACGCACTTATTCTCCAGCTCCGGCACTCCCAATGGCTTTAATACCTCTATAACCTCTGATTCACTTATATCCAGACGCTGGAATAACTCGCGCACACTCATGTCACCTTTCTCCTTCAGCCCTATGTATTGCGGCTTATATGATATCGTTATATCAAGTTCAATCCTGCCTTTTGTAGGCTCTATCTCTCCTGCCAATACTTTAACAAACGTGCTCTTACCTATTGCATTACGTCCGACCACACCGAGAACCTCTCCCGATTCTATACTTCCTGCTTTCGCTTTCAGCACGAAGCCGTCATAACTCTTCTCAAACTCGCTATACGCGATGGATACGCGCCTCTCTTCTTCCTGTTTCTCCCTCGGTGGATGTGCCGTGAATTCTATTGGCTTATCCCTTATTCGCACGTTCTCCGCATGAAGGAATCCACTCAGATACTCATTTATACCCCTGCCTGTGCTCTTTGGCATTGTCACAACGCCGTATTCCGCGGGCTTACCATAGATGAGATGGATATAATCTGCGAGCATGTCCAGAATAGCGAGGTCATGTTCCACCACAACCACCGCACGGTCGTTCAAGACCTCTTTTATAACTCTCGCCACCCGCACACGTTGATAGATATCGAGATAGGGTGTGACCTCGTCGAAGAAGTAGAAATCCGCATCCCTTATCATACATGCGATAACCGCAACCCTCTGCAGTTCGCCGCCACTGAGCTCCTTTATATCTTTCTCCAGTGCCGCATTGAGTTCAAGAGCATCTATAAGCTCGGCTGCCATCCCCCTCTCATCTGCGCCCTCCAGCAACTCCCGGACATTGCCACTGAAATAATCGGGTATGGCATTCACGTATTGAGGTTTATAGGATACTTTAAGTCCACCTCTGGCGAGCCGTGCGAAATAATTCTGCAATTCTGAGCCTGCATATCGCTTTATTATCGCATCCCAACTGGCGGTTTTGGCACCGAGATTGGGAACTATCAGCCCCGATAGTATCTTTATTGCGGTACTCTTGCCCGTTCCGTTCTCGCCCAGTAGCCCGGTTACTTTACCCGGCTTCGGTATCGGGAGTCCGTAGAGCACAAACCCGTTTTCGCCATATCTATGCGTCTCTTCTCCTGTAAGCTTATCGGGCAAGCCGATTATAGAAATAGCCTCAAATGGGCACTTCTTTACGCAGATGCCGCAACCTTCACACAACTCCTCCGATATTATCGGCTTGCCATCCTCGCCTGTAACTATCGTCTCTGCACCTGTACGAACCATCGGGCAGTATTTTATGCATTCATACTGGCATTTCCGCGGCTGGCACCTATCTCGCTTCAGTATCGCTATTCGCATCTTCACGCACCCACAAGCATCTTCGCCTTCTTTATCGCATCAATCGCATCCATGCCGTATGCATCAGCGCCTATCTTATTTGCAAACTCTTCCGTCACTGCACCGCCACCAACCATTATCTTCACCTTGATATGCTCTTCTTTAAGATACTCTATCACCTCACGCATATATTCCCTCGTTGTGGTCAGCAATGCGGACATCCCGAGTATATCTGCTCCCGTCTCCCTGACTGCTTCTGCAAATTGCTCTTTACTCACGTTCGTACCAAGGTCTATAATCTCAAAGCCCTCGGAAGTGAGCATTATACTGACTATCTCCTTGCCTATATCGTGCACATCTCCTTTCACCGTGCCCATGACTACCTTACCTATTCGCTCACGCTTCGGTTCCTCCCTATGCCCTGCCTGTTCAGTTTCAGCCTGTAACAGTGGCTTCAGTATCGTCAGCGCCTTCTTCGCATTCCAGCCTGCTACCATCAGTTCGGCATCGAAATATATCTCCTTATACCCGCGCCCTATCTCCCTGAGACCGCTCGTCAGTTCCTCAATTACCATATATGGACTTGTTCCATTCGCCAATCGCTCGTTACAGAATACTTCTATCTTCTTCTTTCGCACGTCGAGCAATGCATCCACTATATTCATATATTACCAGTCTCAGATTACCAGTCTCAGTCAGGAATGATGCCCTCACCTTTAAATATCTTCTTCGCCTCTTCCAGACTCAGATCAGCGGGCGGGATTATGATGTCCGAAGGCACAATCGTGGAAGGATGTAAAGGACTCGCTTCACGCTTCACCAGCTCAATCATCTCATGCAGCAAATCACGAAAACGCTGCTCATTAGCCCGCGCCACCTCCTCCACTATCTGGTTATCCAGCTCGTTCAGGCGCTCCAGAACAGCTTCATCCACTTCAAATTGCCCTTCTCCCATTACACGAACGATGGTCATCTCTTCCCCACCTCCTGCTTCAGCTTCTCCAGTTCCAGCTCCACATCGCCGCTCTGTTTCAGCTCCGATAGCTCACGCTCTATATCGTCCTTGCTTCCCGTCAGGTCGGTCAATGTGCCCGTATCAACCAGTTCATCAAGAGCCGCAGCACGCGCTTTCATATTCTCGGTCTTGGATTCCGCACGCTGGATTGCCAGTCCCACATCGCTCATCTCCTCTGATATACCACCAACCGCTTCATTAATCTTAACCTGAGCCTCAGCAGCCGAATATTGCGCCTTTATCAACTCCTTCTTCGTCCTGAATGCCTCCACCTTCGCTGATAATCGCTTCTCCGCAGCCGATAGTTTATCCTGCTCAGCCTGTAATTCGCTTATTTGCTGATTCAGCCCCTCTATTTCCTCTGCCAGCTGGTTCTTTCGCTGCAATGCGAGCCTTGCCAGGTCCTCCCGGTTCAATTCCAGTGCTTCCCGCGCCTGGCTCTCCAGCTTATTCATACTCTGCTCTAATTTCACTTTCTGCAATTCCAGTCTCTTCTTTGAGGTCGCTACTTCGGCGATACCTCTCTTTACTTTCTGCAATGCTTCCAGTTGCTTCTGATATGAATATTCAAGTGTCTCTCGCGGGTCTTCGAATTTGTCCAGCACCTTGTTCACCTTCGCTTTTACTATCACTCCCATGCGGTCCAATAGTCCCATATCACTCTCACTCCCCCTCTCGCACACTCACACTAACACTAACACACACTTTCACTCTAAAGATAAAAGAAGTAGTGGAAGATAAAAATAAAAAGAGAGAAGGAATATTTTTTTAAATTCCCTGCTCTACTCCTCCTCCTTCTCGTATATCTCAACCTTTTTGGGCAATATCCCCGGTCGTTTGTCGGTCATAAGGAAATAATAGCTGAGTACATGTACGTAATATTCCAGATAGCCTTTTACGAAGTTGCTTAACCCCTCACTCCTTCGCCCCAGTATCAATATTACAAACCACTGGATAAGTATGCATAAACGATTCGAACAAAGAGTTCCACTCGGCTTGCATCATGTTCATAAACAAACAACTGTTTCAATGCCGCTTTTTCTTCTGCCATTATCATCACCTCCGCTTTTAAAATACAAGCTATGGTTATATATACTAAAAACACTAAATAAAAAATTCAGGAGGTGAATACGCAAAAATGGATACCAAGAATAGAGTAAAAGTGATGATAACAGGGTTTGCTATGGCTACTGTTATCATTGGTGCCGTGTTCGCAGTTATGCCACCGGTAATAGTAATGGCAGTAAGCACAGGTGATAATTTCAATCACATCGGCGCGGGTCTCTATGAGACTGTACTGGAGGGGCAGAATGTAAAGTTTAATGGGACTGGTGAACCAAATGCATGGAGTGACCCATCCAAAGTTAAGGTAGAAAAGTTTGATAAGGGACACTGGTATTATTATGCAGGACCATGGACTGACGGTAAAGCGTACAACATCGATTGGGGCACATGGCTTACTCTAAGAGCGACTGATGGGGCTATTAATACACCACTTTCAGTCAAAAATCCCTACATACCATTGAAATTGAAAGTAAAAGATAAAGTGGTAACGTCTATTGCAGCGGGTACTGCGAACTTCTGGCTGGATGTCAGTGGTATAAATCTCTTGCCTGAGGATAGAGTAGACCTTGTTATAATCGGTCCTGACGGACAAATAAAGTATGATTCGGTAAATAACCAGATTTTTACAAACATAACTGTGAGCTATTTGAAACAGACATACGGTAACAAATCAGCAGGACTCAACACCGCTGGATGGGTGATAGGTGACTATACGTTCCAGGTGAAGACCAAACCCGAATATACATGTGGACTGGATGCGCGCAGTGTTCAGAAGAGTCTGAAGATAAAGAAAGGCGAGATATCCATAGGAGCCGATAAGACCAGTTGCATAGAGAACGAGACGGTGAGACTGACTGTAAAAGGTGTACCAGGTGACAGTATAACCGTTAGCGGTCCAGGCAGTGATGTGAGTTTCATGGATGGTGTCTATGACACACCTGCCAGTGATTCGGGTAAATGGATTGACAGATATTACAGGTTCAGTGACACAATAGATGAGGATGGAACAAGAACATATGCAGTAAAATTCACCGATACCGGCTCGTATACGATAAGAGTGGATGTTACCAGTGGTGCCCGTAAAGGCGATTATGATACTGCAGATATATCAGTGAGTGAGAAAGCAGTTGTGTTTGATGTGCCCGCTACGGTCGTTATCGGGCAGAAGTTCACGATAAAGGGGCATGTCAATGCGGGACATTTCGTCACCATAGCTGTGGAGGATAAGGTATATAACAAGCTGGACCATCTGGTGATAGATGAGAACGGTGAGTTCAGTCAGGATATAGACACTGCAGCGGATGATATACCGGAATTTAAAGTACCGGGTTCTGTAACCCTGAAGGCATATATTGATAGACCGAAAGCATACTCCTATCCTGATTCCATCAGGTCAGGTGAGAGAGACGATGGTTCAACAGCAATCTTACTGACGAGAGGAGAGTTAACTGCTGAGGTATCAGCGGATAATATATCGCGGGGAGACGATTTCACAATCACTGGCGAGGCTAAAGGCACAAAGCAAGTGGATATACTTATAATAGCGCCAAAGGGGAGTAGCGGGTCTATAATCACCGGTTCAAGTGCTGATAGGCTGGTGATAACCCAACCAGATGGAACACCAATAGTAGAAACAAATATATATCACGCCTCTGTTTCAGTCTCAGAAACGGATTACACATTCACAAAGAAGATAAATGTGGGTGCTGAAGCAAATAACGGCAGCTACCTCGTGATTGTGCTCAGTCCAGGGTCGGATAATAGGTATGGCAAAGCGGGGTACGATAGCATTGAAAGAGCATTGGGTGATTATACACTCAGTGGAAAGACGCAGGATGAAGTTCTCGCGATTGTTCAGGATGCCACAGTTGGTGCAGTGGGCAGTGGAGACTTGATGTGGTTGACGTACGTGCGCGTGGGAACGCCAACGGTAACATTGAACCCGATAGCGACTGTAACAGTTGGAGAGCCACTGGTTGTAACGGGTACATCAAATCGTGGCGATGGGCATACGATAATCATCACAGTAAAAGGTCCAGGCACGGTGGAGCTCACGCCACAGCTCGTTAGAGTAGAAAACGGTACGTTCGAGGCTACATTTGATACTACAAATGCAGTGGCAGGTATTTACACAGTGATAGCAGACGATGGCGATGGACATACAGATGAAGCAACAGTGAAAATACTACCTGCAATTACGCCCACATCTATACGCCTTTATAAGAAATGGAACTTCATTTCAGTACCGAAAAAGCTCGCAGAGGGGCATAACACCTTCGAGCAAGTTTTTGGCTCGGTTGACACTGCCGGACATTCCATTTTCTATTATAACACGACAGAAGGCTGGAGAGCAGTAAGTGCGAGCGAAGAGGTCAAGCCCCTCAGGGGTTACTGGATTTATTCAGCCGAGGACACCATAGTGAATTTAACTTACGATACCTATCCTCTCAGGACGCCACCGACGAGGCAGCTATATAAAGGCTGGAATGCAATTGGGTTCTCGGACACGACACCAGCGGCAGCGAATTCCGCTTTAACTTCTATAGAGAGAAGCTGGGCTTATTTAATTGGTTTCGACGCGGCTAAGCAGGGATATGAGTCTGTAATAATAAACGACGACGAAACAGGCGGAAGTCACGATGAAGACAATTTGATGTATCCAATGAAGGGTTACTGGATTTACGTAACCGAGGATAGTGAATTAGTGGGAATTAGCGTTTAGTCTAAAAATGGAAATAGAAATGGAAATAGAAATAGGAGAAGAGGAGGTGAGAAATGAACGGAAATAAACGATTGGTTTCAATCTTAGCGATACTTATGCTATTTTTGGCTCTTCTTTACACAACCAGTGCATTCGATCTGCCCACTTTACCCGCGGAGTTCTGTGGTTTCGTGAGATTAAACGGAAAGCCAGCGCCAGCGGGAACAGAAATTGTAGCAAAGATTAACGACGAAGTAAGAGGTAAGATAACAATCGAAGAAGGCGGGAGATATGGCAGTTTGGGTAAATTCGATGAAAAACTCGTGGTTCGCGGCGATGACAAAGATATAGATAGGAATATATCTTTTTGGGTTAATGGGTTGAAAGCGGAACAAACATCGAAATACGAACCAGGTGCTTTTAATTTCCTTAATTTGACACTAAACGCAGTTGAAAGCTTCGACACAGGAAGTTCAGAAGGCCCATATCCAAGCATATCAGGCACGCATTACGGCACTATCATCCCCGACCAGAACATCACCGTGAACAGAATATACACATATCCCTGCGCTGGAACCGCAGGACACAGTGAATTCGTTATGATCTGGAATGAAACCACAAATGAAAGCGCAGTCGCAGTGTGGAACGGCAGCTATGACGGTGACTACCACAATCTCTCGCTTAGCCCAGAACTGACACTGCGAGAAGGCGTTATCTATTCTTACATCATAGAAACGGGCTCTTATCCCCAGATAATACACGCACCCTACCGGGAGGTAATCGGCGGGAACATTACCTGTTCCAAATTCGTAGATGTCAATGGGAAGGTCCATCACGATTGGATTCCCGCGATAATGCTGTGGAAGAAAGAACAGGAACAGGAATAAAATAAGAATAAGAAAGAGATGAGAAGCAAGGAAGAGAATATAACATAACAGAAGTTTTCTTTTCCTTATCTTTTATCTTTTATCTAATTTGCCTTTTCTCTATCCCGGAAAATACCTTTATTAAAAATGAGTTGTGGATCTTTATATATAAAGAGGGTTATTGTATATCCCAGATGGAGGTAGTGAAGCGCGCCGAGAAGAGGGTAGCGAAGGCATAAAAGGGGCGATTTTGGGGGCTGTTAAACCCGGACTAAGGTAGGATTGAAATCTATCCATATCATAATCAATTGAAGAATGATAGCGAGTTAGTTAAACCCGGACTAAGGTAGGATTGAAATGATCAGTTTCACGTATGCCTAAATAAGCTTGCCACATTAGTTAAACCCGGACTAAGGTAGGATTGAAATGAGGTGCGCCTTATGGTTCTCCCTGTACCTGTTATTGTTAAACCCGGACTAAGGTAGGATTGAAATGTTTATTTCTGAAGGACAGTTTTTTGACTACATCCAGCGTTAAACCCGGACTAAGGTAGGATTGAAATATATCTCTTTGTTATTTCCTCTAATCTTTGCATATTCTTGTTAAACCCGGACTAAGGTAGGATTGAAATTGTCTTTTTTGTATTCTTCAAGATAGTGATTTTTCGTTAAACCCGGACTAAGGTAGGATTGAAATGCACGACTGTTGCGACCAGCTATAATTTTGGTATATCTCCGTTAAACCCGGACTAAGGTAGGATTGAAATTCATGTAATATATCTTTGTTGCAATCT
>Ga0190306_1000195_pt1 | contig 23433 bp, 18 predicted proteins | sample 48700734_MG_FD_161657 | JGI IMG/M metagenome (GOLD analysis project Ga0190306, IMG submission 161657) | Hydrothermal vent sediment bacterial communities from Southern Trench, Guaymas Basin, Mexico - 4870-07-3-4_MG | ecosystem: Environmental > Aquatic > Marine > Hydrothermal vents > Sediment ... | reverse complement strand
GGGCTTCAGGGCAATTTTTTAAAATGTTCCAAATATAGTAATATAAGCAATAATCAACATAGCTCCTAAGAGATTTAAGATAGTTCCTGTTTTGGCCATATCAAATACTTTAATAGCATTAGTGCCAAAGATAATGGCATTAGGGGGAGTGGATACTGGTAACATAAATGCACAAGAAGCAGAGAGAGTGGTTAGGACCATTAAAGGCAGCGGATTTGTCCTTAAACTTATACTCATAGAAGCTACAATAGGCAAAATCATTTGAGTACTAGCAGTATTTGAGGTAAATTGAGTTAAAATTATCATTAATAGAGAGATGGCTATCATAATCAAAAAAGGATGCAAGAAAGACAGACCTTGGAGTTGCTCACCAAACCATGCTGATAATCCTGATTGTTTAAAACCAGCCGCCAAGGCAAACCCACCTCCAAAGAGCAACACAATACCCCAAGGCAGCTGGGATGCGGTTTCCCAATCCATAATAGTTTGATGGTCTCTAGCAGGTATAAAAAATAGGGGGAGAGTCATGGCTATGGCTACTGTTCCGTCGTCTATAAACTTAGGGACAGGGAATAGAGAGGACCAACCAGGTATCTTAAATCCGCCAATTGGAATATCCTTTCTGGTAAACCATAATAAGGCCAGAAGAATAAAGTCAATCATTACTACCCACTCTTCAAATTTCATAGGGCCCAGTTTTTTGTATTCCTTATAAAACATGTCTAAATTGACCTGAAACTTCACATTTTTACAAAATAACAGGAAAATTAATAACCAGGCACATAGAAAAAAGACTATTACTAGAGGGAGGGCAAATACAAACCACCTGGCAAAGGAAATCTCTGGGGCTTGAGGGAAATAGATAGAAAAGATTTTTACTAAGGCCAGATTAGGGGGTGTTCCTATCAAAGTGGCCATTCCCCCAATAGAGGCTGCATAGGCAATGCCTAGTAAAAGTCCTTTAGAAAATCGAGAAACCTTTTTCCCTTCAATGTTTTCTTCCAATTTAGCAATAATGGCCATGGCTATAGGCACCATGACCATGGTAGCAGCGGTATTTGAAATCCACATAGATAGAAATGCTGTAGCCCCCATAAATCCTAGGACAACCTGCCAGGGGTTTATACCCATCCATAACATGATTTTTAAGGCAATCCTTTTATGAAAATTCCATCTCTGCATAGCTAGGGCTACGATAAATCCACCAATGAATAAAAGTATCACATCATTAAAATAAAAGGCAGAAACGGTTTTCCCATTCATAATGCCCAGAATTGGAAATAAAACCGCTGGTAATAAGGCTGTTACGGCTAAAGGAATGGCTTCTGTAACCCACCAGATGGCCATAAGTAAAGCTACTGCTGCTGTATATGTGACTTGAGGGTTGCCTGGTTTTAGATTAAGAAAAAGGACTAATATGATACTTAAAATAGGGGCAATAATTAAACTGAACTTGGCCATTTTATTGCCTTTTTTACAGCAACTTTTTTTATATTAAAACCACTTTATTTACTATATGTCCATAGCAAGACTTATGAAAGTATTAGTAGTTTTTGGGATGAATTTCTAGCTAGACAACAGAGAGTTATTTCTGTATAGTAGTTAATAAAAATATCAATGGAATTTAGATTAGAAAGGAGGATGCTATGTTTAGAAGATTCCTACTATTTCTTATAAGCTGTATCATAATTCTGCCATTAGTTTTCTCATCTTGTGTTCATGCAAAACCTCCAAAACCTGGGCCTAATTTTGTTTGGGTAGCACCTCATACTACACCAAATGGTGTTTTTATCCCCGGACATTGGAAATATGTAGGACCCGCTAAAAAAGGGAAAGTGTGGATACCTGGTCATTATAGGCCTAATGGAAAATGGATACCAGGTCATTGGAAAATACTTACACCTCCACGTGCAAAAGCTGTGTGGGTGCCTGGCCATTATGGACCTGGAGGGCGTTGGATACCAGGTCATTGGCGATAATTAAGAATTGTCTATGTATATATATTGACTGATTTATCAAAGGATTAGCTTTAAATGAGCGCGAGAAAGAAACTGTGGAAATTACTTTATAAAAACTCCTTTCTTTATGACCCCATAAAAGGTTTTAATCTAAGTTCTGGGGGACATAGTGATGTCTATTTTGATTGTAAAAAAACCACCCTAACATCTCAGGGAATGATACTTGTTGGCCAATTATTTTGGGAAGAGATAAAAGGAACTCTTGCGGAGGGGATTGGTGGTCTTAGTTTAGGAGCAGATCCTATTGTATGTGCTACTGTAATGCATGCAGCAAGAGAGGGTAAAGAAATTACTGGTTTTTTGGTGAGAAAAGAACCTAAAAAGCACGGCACTCAGCGGTGGATTGAAGGGTTAATTAAGAAAGGCATGAAAGTGGTTATTGTTGAGGATGTAGTTACCACCGGAGGCTCGGTGCTCAAGGCTATTTTCAGGGCAGAAGAGGCAGGTCTTCAGGTAATAAAGGTAATAACACTTATTGATAGAGAAGAAGGAGGAAGAACCGTCATAGAAGGAAAAGGATACGAATATATCTCTATTTTCACTCGCTCAGATTTTATAAAAAGGGAAGGGTAGGTCTTAAAACATTTTTTGTTAAACTAATCTTATAAGTAACCTATCAAGCACTACCATGGGGACAAAGTTTTAGCTTTACTTATTAAGGCCTTGCCGCCAAAGTGAGAATAAATCCCTTCCTTCATTTTGAGTGATATTTTACCATTCTTTATCACCGTAAGATATACCTTATCTAGACCCTGATGGTCATAAGGCCCAAAATTGAGAGCAGCACCTATCCCCAAATAGTGCATCCTCATTGATTCTATGGCCTTAATAAACCCCTCCCTAGTTAACTCCCTGCCTGCCCGCATAAGGGCTTCAACCAATATCTTGGCGTTTATAAATCCCTCAAAACTGACAAAATTCGGAGTATCTTCAGGAAAATATCTCTCTAATAATCTACAATATTCCTCACAGGCTGGCAACAACACCCTTTCGGTAGGAGGAGGCACTACTTGAGTAAAAAACAAACCTTCAGCATTCCTTCCCAACTCTTTAAGCAATCTATCTGCTCCCACAAAAGAAAGATTGTGAAAAATGGGATTGTATCCTCTTTTTTTGGCCTCTTTAATAAACTTGGCACAGGGACTATAAGTGCCTACCATAATTACTGCCTCTGCTTGAGAGCGAATAATCTCTTCTAACGCCTTTTCTATGTCTAAAGTCCCTCTTATATAACTGCCTGTAGCTACAGGTTTAAGCCCATATCTCCTTAAGGCAATCTCCGCTCCCCTAAGACCATCCAATCCATAGGCATCATATTGATAAAACACAGCAATCTTTTTTAATCCCTCATGTTCTATAAAATACCTCACCATTGTCTCTATCTCTTGATAATAAGAGGCCCTTACATTAAAGATATACTGCCTAAAGGGATGTCTGAGTTTATCTGCCCCTGTAAAAACTCCCAGTAAAGGTATCTTTGACTCCTCTACTAAATCAATTATCCTTACCGTAGTAGGTGTGCCTACATAACAAAACAGACAAAATACCTTATCTTCAAAAATAAGTTTTTTGGTATTGGCTACACACCTTGGAGGGTCATAACCATCATCATAGGCAATAATCTTTATCTTTCTCCCATGAATCCCACCTTCTCTATTTATATGCTTTATGTAGGACAAAGCACCATGTAAATGTTGGGTGCCCAGAAAACTGGCATGCCCACTTAAGGCTAGTGATGAACCTATGAGAATTTCTCTGCTTTTTACTCCAGGGGTAGCTGTCTTATAAATCCATTTTTCAGGGATTAACTCAAATTTACCATTCTTTATCACCGTAAGATATACCTTATCTAGACCCTGATGGTCATAAGGCCCAAAATTGAGAGCAGCACCTATCCCCAAATAGTGCATCCTCATTGATTCTATGGCCTTAATAAACCCCTCCCTAGTTAACTCCCTGCCTGCCCGCATAAGGGCTTCAACCAATATCTTGGCGTTTATAAATCCCTCAAAACTGACAAAATTCGGAGTATCTTCAGGAAAATATCTCTCTAATAATCTACAATATTCCTCACAGGCTGGCAACAACACCCTTTCGGTAGGAGGAGGCACTACTTGAGTAAAAAACAAACCTTCAGCATTCCTTCCCAACTCTTTAAGCAATCTATCTGCTCCCACAAAAGAAAGATTGTGAAAAATGGGATTGTATCCTCTTTTTTTGGCCTCTTTAATAAACTTGGCACAGGGACTATAAGTGCCTACCATAATTACTGCCTCTGCTTGAGAGCGAATAATCTCTTCTAACGCCTTTTCTATGTCTAAAGTCCCTCTTATATAACTGCCTGTAGCTACAGGTTTAAGCCCATATCTCCTTAAGGCAATCTCCGCTCCCCTAAGACCATCCAATCCATAGGCATCATATTGATAAAACACAGCAATCTTTTTTAATCCCTCATGTTCTATAAAATACCTCACCATTGTCTCTATCTCTTGATAATAAGAGGCCCTTACATTAAAGATATACTGCCTAAAGGGATGTCTGAGTTTATCTGCCCCTGTAAAAACTCCCAGTAAAGGTATCTTTGACTCCTCTACTAAATCAATTATCCTTACCGTAGTAGGTGTGCCTACATAACAAAACAGACAAAATACCTTATCTTCAAAAATAAGTTTTTTGGTATTGGCTACACACCTTGGAGGGTCATAACCATCATCATAGGCAATAATCTTTATCTTTCTCCCATGAATCCCACCTTCTTTATTTATATGCTTTATGTAGGACAAAGCACCATGTAAATATTGGGTGCCCAGAAAACTAGCATGCCCACTTAAGGCTAGTGATGAACCTATGAGAATAGTATCCTTAGAAACACCCTGGATTTTGGCAAAAGCACCTACTGTGGGCTTTTGTTCAAACTTTTTAGCAACTTTACTTTCAGGGTTGAAATAACCATAGAGGCCATATATAGCAATACCTAAATTAATAAAGATAAAAAACAACCATAACTTTTTCAATCAGACCCTCCCAATACTTGTTCTACTTTATTTAAAAGTTCCATGGGGCTGAATGGTTTGACAAAATAATCATCCGCACCTACAGTATATCCTTTTTCTATGTCTTGTTTTTGTCCCTTTGCTGTAAGCATGATAATATAAGAACTTTTTGTCTCTGAATTATTTTTTAACCACTTGCAGACTTCAAATCCATCCATTCCTGGCATCATGATATCCAAAAGAATAAGGGCAGGCTTTTCTTCTTGGGCAATTTTTAAGGCTTCCTCTCCATCTTTAGCCTGGAATATTTGGAAGTCACCAATATCTAAAGTAGTTTCTATCAACCTTCTTACCCTTTCTTCATCATCTACGATTAATATCTTCTTCATGTTGTCCTCCATTTATAGGTATATTGAACACCACCTTTGTTCCTTTACCTACCTTACTCTCTACTTTGATTTCACCTCCATGAGCTTCAACTATCTGTTTGGAAATAGAAAGTCCCAATCCTGTTCCTCTCATATTTACTATATCAGGACGGCTTCCTCTATAAAACTTATCAAAAATATAAGGTAAATCTTCTTTAGGAATACCAATACCTTGATCTTCAATACTTACCCAAATACAACCATCTTTTTTATAAACACAACAGGTAATATCACCACCTTTTGAATATTTAATGGCATTATCTAAGAGGTTTTTTATGACCTGGCTGATCTTTTCAGGGTCAATCCAAACAGGAGGTATATTGTTTTCAAACTTGGTAATAAACCTATGAGTGTCCGTAGAATGCATAAAAAAATGAATATTTTTTTGGATTATTTCCAATAATTGCACATGATTCCTTTCAATTTCAAACTCTCCTTTGGCTTCTATCCGGGAAATATCAAGCAAATTATTGACTAAACGGGCCAAATGTATAGATTCTTCATGAATAAAGGTTAAGAATTCTTCTTTTGTTTTCTCATCTAGACTTCTAGTTAAAAGAAGCTCACTATATCCCAGTAATGTGGTCAAAGGTGTTCTTAACTCATGAGAAGCTGTAGAAAGAAACTCTGTCTTGGCTCTATCAGCTTTTTTCAACTCTTCTTGCATTTGCAATAATTCCCAGTTGGTTTTTTCTAAATTGGCAATCAGCCTTTTTATTTCACTAATATCTTTAAAGACCTCTACGCCTCCAATAGGTTTATTCTCTATACCCATCAAAGGAGCGGCGCTAGCCATAATAGCTCTCTTTTCATTGTTTTTATCAAATATACTCATTTCTACATTCAAACATGCTCTACCACTCTCTATAGACTTTTTAATAGGACAATTTCTTTTACATTCATCAGCCTTAAATATTTCCATACACTTTTTACCAATAACCTCTTCTGCCTTATATCCCGTTAGTTCTTCTGCTGCCTCATTAAAAGAAGTTATTCTCCATTGCCTATCAATAGTAAATAAACCATCAGCAATACTTTTTAAAATTGCTTCTATCTTATCCTTTTCTAAGGCTAGCTCTTTTGTCCTTTCCTCTACTTTTTTTTCCAAAGTTTTACTATATTTTTCAATTTCATCTCGGGAGTTTTTCAAATCCTCGGCCATTTTGTTAAATGCCAAAGCTAACTCTCCAATTTCGTCTCTAGACTCTACACTTGCTCTTTGCTCTAATGCTCCTCTTGCCAACTGTTTGGTAACCTCTGTCAATCTCTTTAAAGGAGAAATAACAGGCTTAGAAAGCTGAATGGCAAAAAATACTCCCCATATAACGCTACCTATAGAAAGTAATAAACCAAATTTAAAAATTTTTGCTAAGTTCTTATAATAATCATCTGCTCTATAACTAACATATATAACTCCCTCTAATCTTTCACCTTTTCTGAAAGGCATAGCTATTATGTAAAGCTTTTGTGAGGGTAGCAGTTGGGCAGCCAAATCGCTACCACTCATAACAGACCTTACCCATTTATTATCAGCAATGGTTTTTATTTTTTCCTCAATATTTGAAGCAATAACCCTGCCATCTTCATCAGTAACTGAAATTTCATAAATATTTTCTGATTCTCCTGCTAGTTTTTTTACCAGCCTTTGTAAATGAACAATCTTTCTTACCGCTTCCATTTTCCTGATAATGTAACTCAATGATTCTGCCATAATTCTGGCATCTATATCCATTTGTCTTAAAATCAGTTTTCTGAATGCCTTTTTTGTTTGAAGATATTCTCTTATTTCAAAGACTGCTTCTACTGCTCCACATAACTCCCCGTCTATTCTTAATGGATAGGCAGCAGCAAAGACTTTTTCTCCCATTCTAGAATCAAACCCACTGATATAATAACCCTTCTCCAAAACTTGAGGGATAATGTTGCTTTCGGTTATCTTACCTACATCTTCTCTAAAGGTAGCGGCAATGACTCTTTGATTGGTATCCACTACCCACACACCAAACATGCCTTCGGTTAAAGAAACCTCTTCTACTAATTCCTGGAGCCTCACTTTGTCAGCAATGTCCTTTCTACTTGTAATACTAATGGTTAAGGCCTTATTTAAAACAATAGCATGTGACTTCATATTCTTAAGAAGACTGTTTTTTTCTAGCATATAGCTTATACAAAAAGACGCACTACCCATTAAAATAAGCAGGGAAATAATGGCCAAGGTAAATTTTGTTTTAATACTTAAGTCTCTTATAGGTCTCATGAGGAATTAAATATTCTTGGTATAAAATACAATCAACTCAATCCCACCCAAAATGAGAAGAACCACAATGGTAATCAGAAGAATTTGGAGCTTTTTATAGGCAAAATCAATTTTATGTTGAGTTGCTTTATATATACAGTGAATCGCTTCTTCTATCTTTCTTACTTCTTTTCTCATCAACTCCAATGTTTTATCCATTTGTTCATAATTAGAAAGAATATCTTCAAATAGCTTATTATCCTTATCTATTAACTCATTTATACGTTTATCCCCTTCTGCCCATATTAGGAGATTTATAACTGCGATTTTACGCTTTTCTAAATATGGCCTCTCAGGAAAGACAAAAGGTTTTTCTCGGAAAAGGAGATAAGATTTTTCTTGTAACCGAATCTCCTGGAGAGCAATAGTACCTCTTTCAGGATTAGGCTTGGAAAAAATAGTGGCTTGAATTATCCTCTCCAATTTCCTTAATTCTTCTACAATTTTCTCATTAGTTTCACGATAGAACTTTAATTGTTCAAACAATTTTTCATATAAATCTATAGAACCATGTAATTTAGAAAAATTTATTTTCTTCAAATCACACATTTCCTCACAAGAGGAAACAAGTTTTTTTAGCTCTTTTAAGTGTTCCTTAATTTCATTTTTTTTATAAGGATTAAGTCTGTATTCTCTCTCATCTATGTTTATTTTAAAAGCAGTTTTTACTATACTATTTGCTACTTTTTGGATTTCTATATCTTTTTTAATATCCTTCAATGTCAGATAAGCAAAGCTGGCTAACAGAATAGAAAATGCAATACAGATACTAAAGGCAGGTAAAACCAGCTTTTTTGTGGTCATTACTTGATTTTTTTCTTTACTTTATGCTCTATCCGTTTTTTATATTTTTCGTAATCAAACTGAGGTGTCCAGTTTTGGTCATGACACTGAATACAGACCGTTTTATAATCTATATGAGTGCCTACAGGCAACGAATTTGGGTCTGTGGGATTTTCCTTATGTTTACTACCTGGACCGTGACAGGCTTCACATTGCACTCCTCTCAGTTGAGGTGTGATTTTCTCACTTATAAAACCACCTGGTTCTCCATATCCAGTGGTATGACATTTCAAACAATAAGGATTATCTTTCATTCTCCTCAGACTTTCAAAAGCCATAGCATGTAAGTCTTTCTCCCATCCTTGGAAGTAATCAAAATGGCAAAGTCTACACTTCCTACTTCCGATATAATATAATTTTTCTTTAGATTCTGCTGGGATAACTATTATTGGAATTAATATACTTAAGATTATCAAAATTCTCATTATTATTTTTTTATCATACCAAAAAAATGAAAAAAAAGCAAGAAAATCTTAAAATGACAAATGACAAAGCTCAAACCTGCCTGTGCGTGTCCGCACGCAGACAGGTGTCAAATCAAGCCATTTGGATTTTTTAGACCATATTTAAACGTTTGTTCTTTTTATTAAATTACTTATGGCCTGACTTTGACGTAGCTCTGAAATTGAACATTCCCCAAAATTTAAAGGTTAACTTCACTAACCTATTTAAAAAGTAGAGTTGGTTGCAAGGAATAAGATGTCTTTTAAAGCAATCACGGATTTTTGGGGTTCTGAAACTCAGATAGAAATTTCTCCCAATCTTAAACTAAAAATACACTACCTACCTTGTGCTGACTTAAATAAAAGCTTTACTCGCATTAAAAAACCCAGCGGTTACAGTGAAACAATTTTATGCTGCCTTTTATCCACTAATGGCCACGTTTATCCAGTATGAATCTAAGTTCAGTGCCTTCTTTTCCTCATCTAAGGTCGCCCAGTTTAAAGCTATTTTCTTTTCTTTTTCCTTCCCGCACTTTTCACAAAAAATGTGTTTTATCAAACCATTAAGGGAAGGAAGCGGCTCTTTAGTTTGAGCTACTTTCTGACCAGGATTAATTACTTCTCCACATCCCATACATCTGATTTCTAAAGGCTCTTTCATCTTTACCTCACCTCATTATTATTTTTCCCCAATAAAAATAATCTGTTTTTTTATATAGTCAAGGGTTTTGAATTACTTTTTTTATCCTCTTTGCTACAACAAGAGGTAAGCCCATTTTTACCAAAGTCTCTAAAGGTGCAGTTTTTATCTCTTCTAAAGACTTAAAGTGTTCCCAAATTATCTTTTTTCGTTTTGGGCCTATTCCTTTTATATTATCTAACAATGAATCTGTAAGTATCTTACAATGAATTCGTTTATAATAAGTAATAGCAAAACGGTGGGCTTCGTCTCGGATACGTTTGAGTAACAAAAGCTCCTGAGAATGTTTTTTTATTTGTAAAGGAGTTTTTCTCTCAGGCACATAGATTTTATCTTCTGCTCTTCCTTTTCCTTTAGCAATGGCTGCTACTGATATGTTTTTTAAACCTTTCCCTTCCAACACACTTAAGGCAATATTTAACTGCCCCTTGCCTCCATCAATTAACAATAAATCAGGTAAGTTATCTTTTTTTTCAAAACGCCTCTTGAGAGCTTCTTGCATCATGGCATAGTCATTAGGTCTTCCTTCTAGTTTTAATTTAAAACGGCGGTATTCTTCTTTGGCTGGTTGTCCATCAACAAACACTACCATGGAGGCCACAGTATATTTCCCTTGAATATTAGAAATATCAAAACATTCTATCCTTTTGGGTAAATAAGATAAACCTAAGCTAGTTTTTAAGGCATGAAGCCCTTTTTTCTCTAAGCATTTTGAGGCTAAAAGAGAATTAACATTTTCTTGAGCCATGGTTAATAGCCTCTTTTGCTCTTCTGTTTTGGGAAGTAATATTTTTACCGCTTGTTTCATTTTTTCTGTAAACCACTCTTCTAAAATTTTCCTTTCTGGAAGTAAAAAAGGCACTATAATTTCTTCAGGAATGAAGTCTTGATGGTAATAATACTGTCCTAAAAACTTCCCTAAGGCCTCCCCTAGGCCTGCCACACCTACAGGTAAGCTATAATCTCTTTTTTCCATTAAATATCCATCTCTTATTTTGAAAACCACTACTTCCATTTTCTCTGTATCAGGCCACCGGGAGAGGGCAACAATATCCCTATTTTTAAGGTCAGAAGAAACCATGGCCTGTTTCTCTAAGGTTTTTTTAATAGCCTCAATCCTATCCCGATAAAAAGTCGCCCTTTCAAATTCCAGATTATCTGCTGCTTGTTTCATTTCTTTTTCCAGCCTTTCTAAAAGACCCAGGGCCTTGCCTTCCAAAAAAATACAAGCTTCTTGAGCCACTTTTTTATATTCTTCCTCACTAATATAACCCATACATGGTGCAAGACAGCGACCAATTTGATAATTAAGGCATGGCCTTTTTCTATGTTTTAATACAAAATCACTACATTTTCTCAAGGGGAACAATCGCTGCATGGATTTTAATGTTTCCCGCACTGCCTTGGCTGAGGCAAATGGTCCAAAATATTTGGCCCCATCTTTTTGGATTTGCCGCACAATAGTAAAATATGGCCACTTTTCTCCTAAATCTATACGTAAGTAAGGATAGTTTTTATCATCTCTTAATACAACATTATAACGGGGCTTGTGTGTTTTGATAAAATTACACTCTAAAATCAGAGCTTCTTTTTCTGAAGATGTAATAATATAGTCAATTTGTGTGGCTTGATTTAGCATAGTTTTTACTTTAGGAGAAAATTGGCGTGAAAAATAGCTTTTTACCCGTTTTTGCAAGTCTTTGGCCTTGCCTACGTAAAGAATATGACCTCTAGCATTTTTGAATAGATAAATACCTGGTTGGTGGGGTAACTGCTCTACCTTTTCCTTTAGACCTTTCTTAATATCCATCAGTGTGGAGTAAAAAGAATATCACTACTGTGATAAAAAGCAACATATTTCCCTAGAAATCTTATAAAGTTTAATTAGTGAGGTATGGTATTACTTCTAAAAAGTGAGGAATTATAGGTAAAACCCAATTAAAAAACCAAATTATTCAAAACTCTGAGGTTTTCAAAAATTAGAGGGCACTCTCTCGCCAAAAATCTTACTACTTTCTTTTCTCAAAAAAGAAGATTTTTTACAAATGAGGGGCCACTCGCAAAAACTAGCTACCCCTCCTATTTCTACTCGCCTGTTCCAGCTTTTTCTGCAGATATGCCTCTTCCCTTCAAACCATACATGGTGCTACTTCCAGTAGAGAAATACTCCAGCACGCCTTCCTGAACCAAAGCAGTAGCTGCTTTTTTCACTTCCCTTGATTTTACATCTGGAAAAACCTTTTTTACCCCTTTTTCCATGTCTTTAAAGTAAAACTTGGTTTTTTTACCTTTGCCCGCATAGGCGATAATAGCTTCTTTTATTTCTTCTAATGAGGCCATATTTAACTCCTTTTAAACCAAAATTTACATTCTTCTTATCACAATTTTTTAAAAAAAACAACCCCTTTGCCACGATTTTTATCCACCAAAAATATAGGCTCCGCTTGCTGAGCCAATGCATACAAGCGGAGCACTATACCATGTTTAAGTTACCCTTGCTTAAATACCTCCTGCGGCCTTAGATACTGCCCAGGCATGTTCTGTAAACTTAAATTGGGTAGTAGTCCTATAAGTATCATAGGCCAAACGATAATCATCCAAAATATGCCAAGTAAAAGGCAAACCTGTCTTCTCAAAGAATCTTTCCCAGCCAATTCTTGCAGCCCAATCTCCTAAGCGTTCATATTTTCTGGCATCTTTGGCATAGGCTTCCACAATCTGAACTACTGTCTTGCATACACTGGGCCAGCGTGGAGGCTCGTTAGGCAAAATAGGCACCACTACTTTAGAAAATTTGGGATGGGTAATGCGGTTGGATATCTTTCCCCCAGCCAAAATAGCCACACCGTCTCCCTCTTTATCGGCTAAAGGAGTGGCCATACACATGGTATAACAATTACCACAGAACATGCACCTTTGTTCATTCACCCGCACACTATTCACTTTTGTACCATCTTCCAATTCTACTTTCACCGGACGAATAGCCCCTAAAGGACAAGCAGCCACTACCAAAGGAATTTCACAAACCTTATCCAAAACCTCATCATCAATCATAGGAGGCTTACGATGATAACCAAGCAGAGCAATATCAGAACAATGCACTGCACCACACATATTCAAACAACAAGCCATAGATACCCTGAGCTTGGCCGGTAATGTCATATTTTTAAAATAGTCAAATAAAACATCATGCACAGACTTTACCAAACCAGAGGCATCAGTAGCCGGGGTATGGCAGTGAAACCAACCCTGAGTATGCACAATACCCGTAATAGATGCACCTGTTCCCCCTACAGGAAACTTATAACTACCGCCAACGTGTTTCCTGCTCTCTAAATCTTCCTTTAGGGCCTTCATTTTTTCTTCACTATCCACAATAAATTCAACCGCATTTCTGGTAGTCCATCTCACATAACCATCACAATATTTATCCGCGATATCACAAATTTCCCGAATATTTTCTGCAGTCACCAATCTTGGCTGACCTACCCTCACAGTGTAGACCTTCTCTCCGGTTTCAGAAACATGCATTAACACCCCTGGCTCTAAAATCTCATGATAAAGCCATTTTCCATAATTCCTCCTGATAATAGGAGGAAACATCTGCCAATAATGTGGGGGACCAATATCGGTAATCCTATCTTTCATTGGATTTTCTGGGTCATAATATCCAAATTTCCCTTTAGACATAACACACCTCCTATTTTTTATCTTGGATGTTTCTTCCTGAATTCCTTAATGTCTCTCTTCCAACCACCAGGCACTTCTTCTTCTTTAAAGAACACATAGGGGTTAGAACGAGGCTCTTTTACCATCTGAGGCATGGCTGGAATTTCAAGGACTTCTAAGAACTGCCTCAGACCAAACCGCTGAATCAATTCACCCAATCTCTCCCGGTTCTTTCCTTCTTCCATCCACCAATCCCAAACCTTATCTACAATCTCTTTCAGATTATCATAGGGCTTTTCTGTATACATAAAAGGTATGGTCAAGGTAGACATCTGTGCCCCTTCTAAAATAGGTGCCTTGGCTCCAAAACAGAGACATAGACCCTGATCCGCACCTACCCTTAATGCCCTAGGCATTACATTTATGCAATGCATACAACGCACACATTCAGCATCATTAATCTTCAGTTCATTTCCATCCCAAGACATGCATTTACTAGGACAAAGGTCAATCACTTCCTTTTGTATATCAAAAGGACCCCAATCTCTTCCTGAAAATGCTCCAGCATTGGGTGCAATTTCTCCTGCTACATAGGCCTTCACTGCTTCCTGGTCAATGCGAATATTATCCCTCCATATCCCAATATAAGACATATCTGCACGGGCAATAGAGGCTACACAGCAATTCGGACATCCATCAAATTTAAACTTAAATTTATAAGGGAAGGCTGGTCTATGTAATTCATCTTGATAATGCATGGTCATCTCGTAACACATATCCTGGGTATCAATCATGGCAAACTCACATCTTGCCTTCCCAATACAGCAAGAGGGAGTTCTTAAATTTGAACCCGAACCACCCAAATCCACACCCAGGTCATGGGTTAAATCAAAAAATATGGGTTCTAACTGTTCCGTAACTGCTCCTAAAAAGACAGTATCACCGGTAGAGCCATGCATATTCATTATTCCACTACCCCGATATTCACAAACATCACACATCCCTCTTAAGTAATCGGTGGTATAAAACTTGCTGGAAGGTTGATTAATTCTTAAAGTATGAAATGCCCAAATAGCAGGGAATTTCTCTTGGGCATCAGAATATCTTCCAATTACACCACCACCATAGCCAAATACTCCAATGATACCACCGTGTTTCCAGTGAGTTTCCATATCTATGTAAGATAACTCAAGTTGTCCTAACAAATCTTCACAACATTCCATAGGCCCCTGTAAATTTTCCTGACCCAGCTTTCTCCTATGTAACGCTTCTCTTTTGATGTCACTTATTACACTAGGCCATGGCCCTTTTTCTAATTCATCAGCCATGGGAGTGTCATGTTTAATCTTAAATTCCTTTAATTCTTCTTCGGTGTAATTTTTCAACTGTTCGTCAGTAAAAATTCTTACATCTTCATAGGTTCTATGGCCTTCTACTTCTTTATCCCACAAGTGTTCTTGTCCTTCGGCTGACATATTCAACCTCCTTCTTTATTATTTTTCACAACCAAAATAGCATCTACATAACACCCTTTTTCTTCCACCCCCTTTCTTCTAAAAATTTTCTCTACTATACACCCATTTTTTTCTATTTGTCAAGAAAAATTTATTCCTTGGTAGAATAACGCTCATAAACCATAGCTAAAGTCCTATAAGCTAAATGGGCAAACTTTGAGTAAGGTAAGTAAATAAATAAAACAAATACACAGGCCAAATGGAGCACATAAATGCCATAAGCAAGTGAAGCTATATTAACCAGCCTAAATATCTCAGCCCCAAGACCTGTCAAACCCACTGCTAGAATCATTCCAATGAGACTCCAATCCCAGTAAGTGGAAACAGTATCTTTATCACTTAAACGGTTAGCAAGGAGCATTACCGCGCCTACAATTAAAGCTATGCCACTCACATTGGCCAAAATCTTCACAGGATTGGTCATAGAAAATGGCACTTCTGCATGCAAGAAGTCTTCAGCTATAAATACTATCGCCGTCACAATAAGTAGACCGATAAAACTCCACAAGAGCAAAAGATGAGGAGTAGCCCTATTCTGACTAGTTCCACATTTTCTGAAGCGGCTATGAGCCAAAATTTCTTTAATAGTAGAAAAAATTATTCCCCACCAACCCCCTTTGAGGAGCATTTGATATTTACTAGGAGGCTCCATACCTGCAGTCATATCCTTCCAAAAACGAGAAAGACTTTTAAAAAGACTAAAGGCTAAAAAAATGCTTAAGGGGATAAAAACCACGTCTATACCTGTAATTACAGGAATGAGATTATGGGGCTTAATCTCTTCTGCTTTAGGAGGCAAATTTCCGTTAAGAAAAGCAATCAATAAGAATAGCACTATAGGAAAGCCCAATAACAAGATTAAGTATTTTGGTTCTCTTACCAGGTTAAAAAGCCATTTGGGAGTGGCATAATCAGCAATGGCATATGCCCTGATAGCTCCCAAGACATCCCCTGGTCGTGCTCCCCTGGGACAATAAGTAGAACAATCATTACAGTTATGGCATAACCAGATAGTAGGATCCTTGACTAATGCATCCCTTTGTCCCCATTGGGTTAAAATCATGTGTTTGCGGGGGAAAGGCCTATCATCTGGAGAAAGGGGACAGACCACTGAACAAGTAGCACATTGAAAACACTTTTTTAAAGAAGACCCACCTAATTCAATCACCCCATTAATAAACTTTAAATCTGGTTCCACCATACGGCCATTTGCCATCTTTAACCTCCTTTTTACCATCCTTTAAAAGGATTAGGTCCTATTTCTTTTATTCTATTTATGAATTTATCAATAATTCCTGGCAATTTGTCGTAATCAGTAATGGCTACTTGAACTAACTCTGCTCTTTCTGCCTCTAATCCTAATTTGCTCAATGTCTCATGTAATTTGCTCATTCGGTAATCAGCCAACTCACTTCCTCTCACAAAGTGACATTGATAATCATCTCCAAATTTACACCCTAAAAGGAGCACTCCATCTATCCCTCTAGAGAGGGCATCAGTAATGAATACTAAATTCATGGAACCTAGACAGCGCATGGGAATGACCCTCAAAAGAGGTGAATAATTAATATGATTAATACCAGCCATATCCAAGGCAGGATAAGCATCATTTTCACAGGCTAAGCAAAGGATTCTCAGTTTCTCTTCATCATCTTCAGGCACAGAAATGGCCTTAATCATAGAAGAAATAATGTCTATATTGTAATTCTGAAAGCCTACAATTCTCTCAGGACAGGCACCCATACACACTCCACACCGTCTGCAACGAAATATGTTGGGTTTAGGTGTTCCTTTTTCATCTTCATCTAATGCCCCAAATGGACATTCTTGAGTACATCTCTTACACTGGGTGCACCTCTGGAGAAAGAATTGAGGAAAACTTAAATCTCCTGCTCTAGGATGGACCGCTGCTCCTCTGGATTCTAATTCCATACATTGGATGGCTTTTAAAGCTGCACCCCTTGCATCTCTGATACAGCCATCAATATCTAAGGGTTGACGCACACAACCTGCAGCATAAATCCCTGTTCGGCGGGACTCATAAGGGAAACAAATGAAATTAGAGTCCGGTAAGCTATATTTCAAAACCGGTATCTCTGGTGCTTGACGATATTGTAAATTTAAAATACCTACCCAAGGCTGAGGGGTTTCAGCAATAGTCTTCTCAATCACATCTGGCTCTTCTTGTCCTGTTAAACCATAACGTTCAAAGACTTCTTCTCTAGTAGTGGGTAATCCTTCATAACTGGATACCATGCCAGTGGCTAAAACCACTAAATCTGCTTTAACGGTGATTTTTTCTCCTAATAGGGTTTGTTCTACTTCAATGTTTAAGCTCTTGTCTGAATTTTCGCTAATACTAACTACCTCTCCTTTAGTTAGAAAAATACCTATATCATTTTGGGCATTTTTATAAAATTCTTCAAACTGCCCTGGGGTGCGCATATCTCTATAAAAAATGTAAGCCTTTGCCTCGGGGTTTAACTCCCGCACGTATTTAGCCTGTTTAAGAGCAACTAAACAACAGTAAGAAGAGCAATAAGGTAAATGCTCCGGGTTCCTTTGGCCTGCACACTGGATAAAAGCCACACTTTGTACTGGATTTCCTGTTGCAGGGGAAGTAATTTGACCCTTTTTGGCCAACTCTTCCATCTCAATCTGAGTAATTACATTAGGGAATTTACCGTAACCTAAATCCTCCAGCTTACTAGCATCATAAGGTTTCCAACCTGTGGCCAAAATAATTGAGCCCACAGTAATTTCTTCTGTGTTCTCTCCCTGTTTTAAAGTAATTTTAAAATGTCCAGGTTGTCCTTCTGTTTTATCAATTAGAGTAGAAGTATATACCTTAATTCTAGGATTTTGTTGAACAGCTCTAATTTTTTCATTTATATCAGAATCTTCTAAGTCTTTATAAGGAGCATGCCTGGGATACACCTTCCACCACTTACTTACCCAACCTCCTAACTGGGCTTCTTTTTCCAACAAAACCACATCATAGTTAGCGTTAGCTGCTTCTAAGGCCGCAGTTAAACCTGTAATTCCACCCCCAACTACCAAAATAGTTTTGTTATATTCTTCTTCTTCTTTATAACCTTCTGGAATTTCCACTTTTTGGGCCTTAGCTATAGACATTTTTAAGTTATCTTCAGCTAACTCTTGGGTAAATTCTGTCTTGGGAGACTGGCACCAGGCCACAAGTTCTCTGATATTAGCCCTTTCTACGATGACCTCTGGACCAAAATTAAACACATCCCAATTAACCCGGTGTGAACAACCAGCAATCACGATGGTATTAATTCCCTCTTTTTCTATATCTTCTTTAATAATCTTTGTCCCTTCGGCCAGACATAAACTTGAGTGAGTTTTACAAGGGACTTTAAACTCTTCTGTGACCATTTGGGAAAGTTTTTCAATATCTATTGCATCTCCAATGCCACAACCTGTACAAATATAAACACTAAGCTTTTTTTCCATGGAAATTACCTCCTCACAATAGTTTGAATGGCCTTAATCGCTGCTCCAGTAGCATCTTGAACACAGGAAGCTACATCCATTGGTCTCTTTGAACATCCCGCCGCATAAATGCCACCATCTTCTAAATCGGATAAGAAATTAAATTCATCATAAACTACACCTTCAGCAGGAACTTTTTCCTCTGCGGTTACTGGCATCATTCCTGTAGCCAAAACTACCATTTCTACTTCCTGTTTTATTTTCTTTGCTGCTAAAGCGTCCTCGGCTTCTACAATGAGCGTTTTATCCTTTGTTTCTGTAATGTTAGCCACTTTTCCTTTAATAAAAGATACATTTTCAAGCTCTTTAATGCGATTATAGAAATCCTCAAATCTACCAAAGGCACGTAAATCTATGTAAAAGATATAAATCTTGGCATCAGGATATTGCTCTTTTATATAATTTGCTTGTTTCATGGAAGCAAGACAACATATAGCAGAACAATAGGGTAGGTGATTTTCATCTCTTGACCCGGCACATTGCACAAAGGCTATACTTTTTGGGGGCTTATGATCAGAAGGTCGTAATATCTTCCCCTTGGTAGGACCATTTACTGCGGCCAACCGTTCCATCATTACATTGGTAATCACATTTGGGTATTTACCAAATCCTAATTTATCCATCTTTGTGGCATCATAAGGCTTCCAACCCGTGGCCCAAATAATGGCTCCTACTTTTAGGTCAACAGTTTTAACTTCTTCGTTTAGGTCAATAGCATTGTATGGGCAAGCTTCCACACATTTACCACACTTATTGCAAGCAGTCTCATCTATAGCGTATTTGGCAGGAAAGGCCATTTCATGAGGCAGATAAATAGCCTTCGTTTTAGAAAGACCATAGTTAAACTCATCTGTCCTTTCTTCAGGACAAGCTTCAACACACTTTCCACATATAGTGCAATTGCTGTTGACATAGCGAGGTTTTATTTTGATAGTTACATCAAAGTTACCTGCCTGACCTAAAATTTTTTCCACTTCCGCTGAGGTAAAAAATTTAATGTGGGGGTTGTCTTTAATTCTTCTAAAGTTGATCTCTAAACCACAATATGGAGGGCATAACTTAGGGAAGTATTGGTGTAACTGAGCCACACGTCCCCCTAAGTATGGTCTTCTCTCAACGATTACTACATCATATCCTACTTCTCCAATCTCTACTGCTGCAGTCAAACCACTCATTCCCCCACCCACTACTAATACACTTTGAGTTGTCTTCCCATTCATAATCTCCTCCACTTTCTTTGAAACCTAATAAAACCTGTCTGGTGATTATCATATAACTAGATATCTGTCAAGAGAAAATTTGCTTCTCCTAATCTCCTCACAAAAATTTTATACCTTGGCCAAAATAATTATTTAGGTTAGAATTAAATTTATGCAAGCAATTGAGAAAATAAGAAACTTATATCAGGTAGCCAGAGATTATTTTTATTTCGGGGATGAAGTGTTTGTTTGTCAAGAACGTTATGAACCTGTGGTACTATTGGGTATCATTACCCTTATTTTAGATGGGAAGGAACTCATTTATGGAAGTTATGGAAGTGGTAAAACAACTTCCAGTGAACGTCTTTCTAGCTTTATAAAAGGACTTCCTTTAGAATTCTTGCAAGCCACCACTATTTTTGGCCATCCCGAGCAGACAGAAGAAAAAATAAAGGCCACTCTTGACTTAGCCGCTCTTCAGAAAGAAGGACAGGAAATAGTAAGATGGCGAGTAGTTCCCTATGCCCCTGTAGTTATTATTGATGAAATAAATAGGCTTCCAGTGGGAAAGCAGAGTATGCTCCTCAATGAAGTGGATAGAAATATCTGGAATTGGCGAGGAGAAACCATAATTTTTAAAGAACAAAAGGCATTCTTTGCTACCATCAATTACCAAGATTTAGGTACTACTCAAATTATCCCCCCTCTTCTGGATCGTTTTGATGTAGCCGTAGAGACCACAAGACTTCATCCCATTAGGAAAAGGTTAGTGCGAAGAGGAATAGATGACAGCATTTTAAGCCACAAAACTCTAGCGGCAAGAATGCTTAATTTTATCTTGAGCCACAACAGAACTGAACAGGCCGAAGTGGTGGAAGCATATATTAACCAAATCTCTACAGAATTTAAGGAGCAAATAGAAAAAAGGTTTTCTGAACAGGGTATTTCCATAAAAATTCCTCGTAAGGAAGAAATGCAAGAAATAAAAGAAGAAATTGAAAATATTTCTGTCTCTGAAGATGTAGAGCTATTTTTAGATTATTTGGGACAAGAAGTTTACTGCCAAAAAAGCTTACAAAAAGATTTCTCTCGGTGTGGAGATTGTCATTATAAAAATTTCGCTTGTGCAGACCTTTACAGTATTTCTCATCGTGCTGAACAAAGTCTATTCCATTATGCCAAGGCGCTTGCTTGGATAAATGGAGAAAGCAAAGTAAGCTTGGAACATTTACAGGCCATTTTCCCTTACGTATTATGGCACAGAACTAGTTTAAGTGACGAGAGAATGGCTAAAACAAAAGATATGGAAAAAGAAACTGGAGACCGCTTTTATGCAGTCTATGAAATTTTACAGGATGTAAAAAAACGATGGGAAGAGCATAGAAATTATCAAATAGATGCATATATGGCTTTAAAAAAGGAAGATACAAAGACCATTCTATCTTTAGCGGAGCGCATTGACCATCCATTTTTTAAGGCATTAGCTAGGGAGATTTAGAACTACTTTCTTTGCGGCCGGTTTTTCATTGGTATTTTCAACTTCAAGCAGACCACAATTGGATAGCCTGAATAAGGGTGAGAAATAAATAACCGAGCTTAATCTACTAGAAATTCAATAAAATCAGAGCTAATCCATTTACTGCCATCAAACACACTTTCGCCTGGAGGGACGATTACAACTCCAAAAACATAGCTTCCTTTGAGTTGCGTCTGAGTAAAAACTGTATCTCCCCATACGGTACTAAGAGCCCAGTCAGAAAATATAGGTGTGGGTGTCTCTATCACATGGCCATAGATATCCTGAAAAAATAGTATATTCCCATCAGGTAAGATTACTCCCGCATATAAGTCCACCTGTTTTTCTTTTTCTCCTCTAAGCAGAACAGCAGTAAGTCTCACCTCATTCCCCTGCTCAATATGATAACGTGAAGCAAATACCTTTGACAAAGCAGTATAGGGTTTTGACCAAATAAGTTGACAAAGACCATGACCATAATTGTTATCTGGTTGTGCAGAAAGGGCATAGGTCTGAGTAATTAAGGCTGTTTTGAGGATATTACTGTCATAATAGGGAGAAGCAGAGAGCAACAGGGCAGCAGTGCCTGCTACATGGGCGGCGGAGGCACTAGTGCCATAAAAAAGTTTATAACCATAAGTACTAGTAGTTACTCCATCTGGTGCACAGATATCGGGCTTGATTCGTCCATCCAAAGTAGGTCCTCTAGAGCTAAAATATTCTCTTTCATAGTTTAGACTCACTGCCCCAACGGCTAAAGCATCAGGGGAATCTGCAGGAGAAGTTAATTCTCCATAATCCACCCTATATTCAGGATATTTGCCAGGATTTCCATAAATTAATAATCGCAACCAAGCATCACCTGTGGCTTTAGTTTTGCGAATGAAAACCGCATAATTACCTGATTGTGGAACATGATAGCTGATAGTCTCCAAAGGCTCTTGTTCTCCAGCCTGTAAATTCTCAGAGGAAGCCACTTCTTGAAAACTCCCATTACCATTCTCCCTATACAAAAATAAATCATAATCTTGGTCAGTTACTGGCCATTTATTCCAAGTGAGTCTTATTTCTAAATCTTCCCCTTGAACTGCATAAAAAGAATTTCCTCCATCATAAGGTGTGAAATTATGCCAATTATCTTCATCAGGGTCAGAAAAATAACCTTGCCAATATTTTCCTGCTTCATTACCAGCAGAGTTTACCCAAAGAATATTATGTTCAGCCGCTCTTCGCACAAAATCACATGCAAAGCCTGTTCCATCTCCTGGAGTGACATTATCAAACCCTGCTGAAAGAGAAATAACTTGTATTCCCTGACTTAGAAGCCAATCCACTGCTTCCCCAACTTCCACATCGGTATTGGCAGTAACTAGAAACAAACGCTGAAGACCAGGAACAATATCATATATAAGTTCCGCGCAGGCAGTCCCATGACCTGTGTCAGTAGGAGAAGTAGAAAAGTTTTTTATTACCAAGTTTGATGTAGGAGGTAGCTCACTTCCAACCAGTGCTGAATAATTGCTAAAATCACTATCTATCACTGCTACATTTATTCCCTCACCATGATATCCTTGGGCATGCCATTGTCGGATATACATTCTATCTAAAGCTTCACTAACATAATGAGGGGTGAGTTTATGGGGGAAACGAATATATTTTACCTCTGGCCAACTAGCGATGGTATTTATAATGGAAGGAGGAGAGAGCACTTGAAGCATGGCATTAAATTTAGCCTCAATTTCAACGCCTAAACTTTCTAAACGAGAAATAATTTGAGGCATATGTTCCTTTTTATCCAAAATTATCACTATGGTAACCATATCCTTTTTAGGAGAAAGAGTTAGAAAAGAAAAAATCTTTCCATTGATAACTTTAGAAAGCTTGACTAAACCCACTATATGAGAAGAGAGTTTAGGATGTTTTAAAGTAAGATCCCTCTGATTTGCAAGAGACCATGAACCTATAGCCATTAGTAAAACTAAAACCACTATTATCCTTATGATTTTAAACCTCATTGGTTTATACCTCCTTTAAGTATTCAACTACACGATTTTGCAAAAAATATCAAGTTTAAAAATTATTGAACATTCCCCAAAATTTAGAAATCAATCTTTAAAAACATTCCTGTCTGCCGACAGGCAGGCCTGTCTGTTTGGCAGACACGGCACGGTCTTAAAAATATTTGTAGGTTTTCTTTTAGAGTTATTACGGATTTGGGAATAAAATTTCTCTTGTCTTAAATGAAAAATTATGCTATTAAGTTTCAAAGAATTAAGCTCTTTTGACAACTGAATAGGA
>Ga0190306_1000194_pt1 | contig 23477 bp, 15 predicted proteins | sample 48700734_MG_FD_161657 | JGI IMG/M metagenome (GOLD analysis project Ga0190306, IMG submission 161657) | Hydrothermal vent sediment bacterial communities from Southern Trench, Guaymas Basin, Mexico - 4870-07-3-4_MG | ecosystem: Environmental > Aquatic > Marine > Hydrothermal vents > Sediment ... | reverse complement strand
GCTGATGATTCTGGTACGGCGCTAAAAATTGTTCAAAACGGTTATCGAACCATACTGATTCCCGAGGCAGTTTTTTATACTGTTTTTCCATCAAGGTTCATCGGTAAACTTAAAATAAAGGTTCGTCGAGCTAATCAGTTAATAGGGTTATGGTTCAAGTGTTTGAGGCTTCTTTTGGGAAGGCGTTTACTTCTTCCAAAAAGAATAGCGATTCCAGAAATAGCTTTATTCGTTTTTAACCCTATAATCTTTGCACTATTGATTGCTACAGGTGTGGCTATAATTGTTCTTGGTCCGCTTTCTCCGCTGGGCTTGGCGATTCTTCTATTATTTGCATGTCTACTGCTTTTTGCTAGACGGATTTTTATTGAATTATTAGTTGACAATTTTGTCCTTCTTTACGCGTTGATAACGTTTATATTTAGACGTCGTTATGTTGCTTGGGAGAAATAGCCAAATAAAGAATTTTCAATTGGTGGTTTTGTTGAGTTTGGTTGGTCTCGTTAAGTGTAAAGAGCGTCGTGTAGATGTATTAAAAGAAGCCATTAAAAAGGCACTTAGGTTAATTGATTATTCCTTTCCAAAGGCTGAAAGTGTTGTTATTAAGCCGAACATGTGTTACTATTGGGACTACTCTACAGGGCAGACCACAGATCCAAATTTCGTGGCTGCGATGATAAAGGTGCTTCGTGAAGAGGTTTCTTCAGATATAGATGTTTCTATAGTTGAATCTGATGCGTCGGCGATGAAGTGCAAGTATGCATTTAAATATTTGGGTTATGAGAAACTTGCGGAGAAATACAAGGTAAAATTGGTTAATCTTTCTAAGGTTGAATCGGAACCAATTAAAGTGGAGGTGAAGGGTGAAATCTTCGATTTCATGATCCCTAAAATCATCAAAAACGCTGATTTACGCATAAACGTTCCTAAGATGAAGTACATGATGTTATCCAAAATTTCCTGTGCTCTAAAAAACATATTCGGCTGTAACCCTTACCCGAAGAAGTTTAAGTATCACCCTAAGCTTAGCGAGACTATAGTTGCTTTAAATAAGGCCATGTCCTTCCAGTTAAACGTTCTTGATGGAATAAGAGTTTTTGGCTCCAAAACGTTGAAGTTGGGGCTTGTAATGGCTAGTCAAGATCCTGTAGCAACTGATGCTGTAGCCGCAACAATTATGGGCGTTAATCCAAAATCAGTGGCCCATTTAAAGTTAGCGGAAAGGGAGGGCTTAGGAAAAATCGAGTTCACCGTCAAAGGGGACGACCTCGACTATTTCAGGAGAAGATTTCCCCGGAAAAGTCTTTCTGAAAAGGCTATAGCCTTTGGATACAGAGTCGCGTGCAAACTAGGTTTAGATAAACGCATAATCTAATGCCTGTGGTAAACATGGAAAAACTCAAATTTGGGGTTATTGGCCTCGGGTTCATAGGTAAAGTTCACCTAAGGAACTGTTTAAAGTTGAAGTCGGCAAGGGTTGTAGCCGCTGCAGACAAGTCGAAAAAAGCCTTAAACTACGCCAAGGAGTTTGGAGTTAAACAACTATTTACCGACTACCAAGAGCTTCTGAAACTTAAAGATTTAGACGCCGTAATAATTGCGCTTCCCACATATCTTCACGCAGAATGCGCAATAAGAGCGATGGAAGCGGGAAAACATGTTTTTCTGGAGAAGCCGCTTGCAAGGAATCCGAGAGAGGGATGGGAAATAGTTTCAACCGCTAGAAGAAATTGTGTTAAATTTATGGTAGGTTATCCGTTAAGATTTGTTCCTGAGTTTGTACGTTTGAAAAGTCGATTGGAAAGCGGGTTTTTAGGCGATATACAACTAGCATACGCAGTTAACATTGCAGCAGGCCCATTTTTCCACAGGGCAGAAAGCACCGTGCCACGTCCAGTTTCCGAATGGTGGCTGAACAAAGAGTTGACTGGTGGTGGTGCCCTTATGGATTTGGGGTGCCACATGATAAACTTGTTGAGGTGGTTTCTTGGAGAGGTTTCGGACATTAAATCCCGCCTGGGTTATCGTTTTAATTTCGACTTTGAAGACTACGCAACATGCATTGTGGACTTCGAATGTGGGACGTCGGCGGTTGTCAATGTTGGATGGTTTTCACAAAGCGCTGCAGTAGGCATTGAACTTCATGGATCAATGGGACATGACCGAGCTTATCATTCACCTTCAAGCAAAGTAATTACAGCGATTAAACTACTTTTGGGTGAAACGCCTAAATTTTACATACCTCATTTAAAAGAACTTTTGTATTTTGTTGACTATGTAAAAAATGATGATAATAAAGAGAATAGACTTTCAGGCGAAGATGCGTTAAGAGATTTAGGAGTAATTGCCAAGGCATATGAAAATCAGATTGGGTAAACGGTGAAGATTTTTGAAATCTAAGGTCACGATTGGCGTTTGCACCCGTAATTGTGAATCAACAATTCTTAAAACAGTGGAAAGTATTGTTGCTCAGGATTATCCTCATGAGCTTTTAGAAGTGTTGGTGGTGGACGGATGCAGTAGCGACAAAACAGTTCAGATTGTAAAAGAAGTCTTATCTAATTCCGACATCAAAGGTCATATTTTCTTTGAAAACAAAGGTTTAGGTTTCGCGAGACAAATTGTTGTTGATAATGCGCAGGGGAAGTACATTGTTTGGGTTGACGGAGATATGATATTGCCTAAAGATTTTGTAAAAAAACAAGTTGAGTTTATGGAGAAAAATCCTAAAGTGGGTATTGCAAAAGGCAGATATAACGTCATCAAAGAAAATAGCTTAGTAGCTTTTTTAGAAGACATAGAATTTATGATAAGTACAAGAGACGAAAAGGTTATAACATCTGGTTCTTTGGGGACTTCAGGTTGTATTTATAGGGTTAAGGCAATAAGACAAGTGAGGGGTTTTGATCAAAATATTAAAGGTGCTGGGGAAGATACGGATGCGGAGTACAGGGTTAAAACTGCGGGATGGAAGATTTGTATCTCCTCTGCGCACTTCTATGAGAGTAGAAGGAGGAATTGGCAAGAATTATGGAGGGAGTATTTTTGGCTTGGAAAAGGTGCCTATCAATTTTTTAGGAAAAATAAAAAAATTATTGATGGTTATAAAATGTTTCCTTGGGTATTATTAGTTGCTAAGATTATTCAAACAGCACATGCATATAAGTTCACACGAAAAAAAGTCGTATTTCTTCTCCCTTTACATTATGCCTTTAAAAGAATCGCATGGTTTTTCGGTTTTTTGAGAGCACATATCGATATTTAGACGCAAGGATACGTGGTTGTACTACTGGTGCCTGTATGTTGCCCAAAGTCACTATTGGAGTTTGCGTAAAAAATGGTGCTGCTACTCTTCGGGAAGCAATTGAAAGTATAATCTCTCAGAATTATCCGCATGAACTTATTGAAGTAATTTTTGTTGACGATGGCAGCGAAGATGAAACCCTTTTAATAATTAATGCCTATGCTTCGAAGATGGATATGGATGTGAAAATATTCCGTCATGAATGGAGAGGATTGGGTTTTTCAAGAAATGTAGTAATTAAAAACGCGAAGAGTAAATACATAATTTGGGTTGATTGTGACATGATTTTGCCGGAAGATCATATACAAAAACAAGTGGAGTTCATGGAAAAAAACTCGAAAGTTGGCGTGGGAAAGGCAAGACATGGTTTTATTGATAAAAACTTGCTGATTGCATTTTTGGAAAACATGCCTTTCATAATATATGATTCCAAGGATGTTCCTTTAGATTTAAAGTTGCCGGGGACAGGAGGAGCAATTTTTAGAGTTGAAGCTATACGTAAAATAGGCGGTTTTGATGAGGGATTAGATGGCGTAGGTGAAGATCAGGATATAGCTTACAGAATTAAGGCTGATGGTTGGCAAATTAAGAGAACAAACGCGTATTTTTATGAGAGACGTGCTAAATCTTGGAGAGATCTTTGGCGTAAATATTTTTGGTATGGGTATGGCAACTATCACCTTTATCGAAAAAATAAACGTATTCTTTCACCTACACGAATGAATCCAATAGCGGGTTTTTTAGCTGGATGTTTATATGTCGCTGAGTCCTATAGACTGACGCACAAAAAAGCTGTTTTTCTTTTACCTCTTCATTTCGCGTTTAAAATGGTCGCTTGGTTTATAGGTTTTTCAAAAGGTTACATTGATTCTAACAATAACAATAGCAATAAGCCTCATTCTCTACCTTGAGATGTCTAGCCTATGGAATTAGATAAAAAAGAATATGAAAAGCTTTTTCATGATGCTGCTGCTTGGGATTATGAGAAGAAAGTTTCAGAATGGATTGTAGAACATAAATATTTCATTTCAGCTAGGTGGGGAAGAAAATTTCGTGGCTTATTCTTAGATTATGGCTGTGGAACTGGGCTAGTCTCTAGGTATATTGCCAATATTGGACGTGAAATTATAGGTGTAGATATCTCTAAGAATATGTGTAAAATTGCCAAAAGATTGTGGGGCATCCAAGTTGTTATTGGAGATTGCCTAAATTTACCGTTTAAAGATAAAGCTTTTGACGTGATATGTATTAGTGGCGTATTACATCACTTTCCACATCAGCTTGAAAGAGCTTTTTCAGAAATTGGAAGATGTGCTAAAAAGGCTGTATGTATCATTGAACCTTCAGCGACGCCGCCTCGCACATTTCTGAAGCCGATTTTATTTTTGAATAAATTATATGGATGGATTTTGTTTCACTTGTATATATATACACATATGCAAGGAAAGTATACTTATAGCATTTTTGAGAAACCCCTTGATCCAAAGAAACTTGTAAAATTATGCAAAAAAGAAGGTCTACAAATATCTGAAATCCGATTTTTTAATCATATTCCTCGAATAACATTCTTTCCAGAATCTTTTAGAAAAAACCTAGTTAATAGTATGCTTTCTTCTGATCATGGAACCGATGTGGAAATTATTGCAACACGATACCCCTTTTGAACAAAAATAATTTTTATTTGATGATACAACATAAATACAAAAGTAATGTCACAGGATCCCCATACTTCCTATATTATTTGAATTAGGAATGTGCGATTTTGTTTAATGAATGTTCATCTGAGAAATGTATGTTTTATTTGACCAGATCTTGTTTTGCGATGAGGTTTAGTGGGCATCTAAATGCGGTTTTGCCAAGACACAATTAAGAGCTAAGCGACGGTAGGGTAGTTTAACCACTAGTTTTGTTATTCACCTTGCTGGGAACTAGAAAGATACGTTTTTAATATTTGACCACCATCTGTAGGTGTAAAGTTCGGTGCTCCAGTGTGAAGTCTAAATATTCCTGTGTTTCGCCACCAGAAAGCAGTGTAATGAATTTCCCACTCGTCAAAAAGACTTAAAGTGTTGTTCCAAGCTGCCAGCTCTCTTGTGTATTCTTCGCCTGTAAAAGCGAGGTCGCAACCACACTCGCCAATAAACAACGGAACATTCATTGTTTCCTGTGCCCAGTCAAGACCGATGTATTCGAACGCTGCCCTTATATGTTCGTAAACCCAGCCCCAATAACCATACTTTTCCTGTGCCTCGAATTTGTAAAATCCTGTGCCACCGTACACTCTGTAAACGTGAGTGCTGTAAATAATGTTGCCAAGGGGGTCAGTCAAATTGCCTATTGCATCTTCTAGCCAATGGTGCAGACGAAGACTGCCTGACGTTCCGCCCGTAGCGTAAATTTCCCCTGTTTCTTGGTTCTCGTATAAATTGCAATAGACACCCATTGCCCATTGGAATATAACTGGTTGTGTTGCACCTTCTTCTCGTATAGCATTAACACATAGGTTCCAAGCGTTCATCCAGTCCATAAAAGCTTCTTCATTTGTTCTGTTTGAAGCTTTCGTGTTGCACGGTTCGTTCCATACTTCGAATACAACGTTAGAATATCGTTTGAACTCGCTTGCTATGCTTCTCCAAAAATCAGCGAATTCTGAGACGTTCGCTATTATGTCGCTTGCGTTTGGGCTTGTTTGGTATGGAGGGAAAGGCAACGGGTCTTGGTCACATCCACTCCAATAACACTTCACAGTATAAGCATCATAAATTACATACATGCCTTTTTCAGAGGCAAACTGCGCCAGCCGTTTCATTGCCTCCCTTGCGGATATTCTGCAATAAGGCGAAGCGGGATGCCCGCTGTCTGGTCCAATATCGTATTTCCAAAGCTCAACAGAAAAGTGGCAGCGTATGCAATTAACACCCCAACTTTTCATAGCATCTAATTCAGCTTTCACGTTAGCATCCGACCACATTGTTGAACCCATCCAAACTCCATCTGGATCGTCTGCAAACTCAACCTTATTAACGCCCTTGAGGAAAACTGTTTGGTTAAGCCCGTTTTTGATGTATTTTCCCTCAACATGTAACGGTGAAATAGTTACTATCGTGCCTGAACTTCTTATGGTTACATTACTCATAAGAGATGAAATTGCAGGCATTGAAAAAAGGGTGCCTGTAAGCACTGCCAATGCAATCAGAAGCGTATAGGACTTTAGGTTACACAACTGCTTTGCTCCCATCTCAGCTATTCGTAATTTTCGGGTTAAAATGTTTTGGTTATATTTCATAGTGTTCACATGCTCTTCACTTAAACATTTGCGAAAGTCTGTAATAAATATTATGTCTTACGACTGTTGAAGCATACAGAAACTGCTTACTGAATGATTTTTACGCCAATTAAGAGAATACATTTGGCTGATAGAAATGGTTCTAAACATTAAGCTTCGAGCGCTTACGCTATAAACTATAATTAATGTGAAGAGTATTATGAGTCAAATAAACAGCAAAAAGCCAAACCAACAGATACTGTGCATATTCTTCCTGCAAATTGCGGCAAACATTTCCCTACTATTTAATATTCCAGTTGCCAGACAGGTCATAGGTTTCGCTTTTTTCACATTCGTTCCAGGCTATGCACTGATTAAACTTTTAAAAATGAAAATGGAAGGCGTAACGGAAACAGTTCTTTTCTCTACAAGTCTAAGCATAACCTTCCTAATGCTAATAGGACTAGTCATAAATGAACTCCATTCAATGTTTGCTGTTCAAACGCCGCTTTCGCTGATATTCCTATTACCAGCCATAAACATCTTCACGCTAACGTGCACAATACTTGCACACATAAGAAACAGAAACAACGAACCACTAAACATAAACATGGAAAAACCTTCAATCTTACTTATCCTCCTGTGCATTCCAGCATTAAGCATTATAGGCGCTATAACCTCAGGAGTTTGTGGAGACAATCGAATTTTACTCTTCACAATAATGGCTATAGCCGCACTTTTCGTAATCGCAACAATTACCAAAAAAGCTATGCCAACAAAACTATACCCATTCATAGTGCTAATAATCGCAATTTCACTAATTTACCATTCACAAATGGTTTCTGATAAACTCCTTGGTTTTGGATCTGACGTGGCTGGTGAGGTGTTCGCCCAAAAAATTGTTGAGAAAAACGCCTATTGGAGCCCAATGAATCCTTATCCCGGAGACCAAAGCGTCGGCAGAACCTACGCCATGCTAAGCGTTACAATACTTCCAACCATATACTCCATCCTGCTCAATTTGGATTCCATACTTGTTTTCAAGCTTTTATACTCATTTCTTTTCGCTTTAGTTCCGCTTGGACTTTATAACCTATGGAAAAATTTTGTAGGCGAAAAATTCGCTTTCATTTCAGCTTTCTTTTTCATGTCATTTCAGCCCTTCTACGGCGAAATTTTAGGAATAAATAAGCAGATGCTAGGCGAATTGTTCCTGGTTCTGCTGTTGACCGTCCTCCTTAAAGAGAAAGAGGATAGAAACAAGAAAATTATGTGTTTGCTTCTTTTCAGCTTCGCCCTTATAGTGTCCCACTATGCTTTAGCAGAAATATTCATTCTCCTTATTTCTCTTGTTTTAATAATTTCGAAAATAACGAAAAGATCAAGCAGAAACGTGACTATAACATTCGTTTTGTTCTTCTTTATCATAATGTTTGCTTGGTACATTTATACGTCAAGTTCATCAGTTTTTGACGCTTTCCTCACATTCGGACAACGGGTTTACAATGAATTAGGCGACTTTTTCAATTTACAGTCGAGAGAGCCAGAAGTGTTAAGAGGATTAGGACTCGAACCGCCACCTACAGTTTGGAACATGATAAGCAGAATATTTGCCTATATAACTGAAGCCTTAATTATTGTAGGATTTATCTACATAATATTGAAAAGAACTAAAATCTATTTAGAAAAAGAATATTTCTTTCTGGTTTTTGTTTCCATGCTCTTTCTGGGGGCCCTCATTGCAGTACCCGGATTATCAAGCATAATGAACATCACAAGATTTTATCACATCTTGTTGTTTATCATAGCACCATTATGTGTGATAGGCGCCGAAAATATCATCAAACACTTAATGAAACATGAGGATATGTTAAAAACTTCAGTTTTAATGATCATCATACTTGTACCTTACTTTTTATTTCAAACTGGTTTTGTATACGAATTGACAAATAGCCCATGCTGGTCGCTTTCCTTAAGCAAACATAGAATGAGTCAAAGGCAGGTTTATTGTATCCTTGGTTACGCAGATGAGCAATATATTTCAGCAGCAAAATGGTTATCTAATGAAGTAGATGTAAGAAATGTTGCAATTTATACAGAGCCTTCCTCACGTACGCATGAATTAAGGGCGTATGGCGGCATATATGTGGGCTACGTGGAAACATTGTCTAATGTTACACAATTTAACACTCGAAGTATTGTCTACTTGAATCCGTTGAATGTTATCGAAGAAACTGTTGTTAGTAGGAGATTTGTTTGGAACATAACTGATCTTCAATTCTTAAATGATATGAGCAACGTGTACACTAATGGTAGAAGTGAAATTCTCTACAAATACGCACCGTAACTCAAGGCTTGAAACATTCGAAAGAGCTGATCTCCTATGCACATTTCTGGTGCATGGAAATTTCCGATGAGGGTGGATGTTATGGATAGGCTTAAAAAGTTAGTAACTCAAGCGATGGCAAATTATTATTTGTACCAGCTTAAAAAGGATCAATGGAAAGATCCGCAACAACTTAAAGAGATTCAATTTAAAAAGTTGAGGGCCATCATTAAGCATGCTTATGATTATGTGCCATATTACCATAGATTGTTTAAATCCGTAAATATTAGGCCGGATGATATTAGAAATTTTGAGGATGCAAGAAAAATTCCTCCGTTATCTAAAAAGGATGTACAGCAAAATTTTACCAGCCTAGTGGCGAGGGGCATTAATACATCACGGTTATCAGTAGGCGTTACTTCCGGCTCAACTGGCATTCCCCTAAAACTTCTCCATGATCCATCATTTACGCGGGCTGGTTATCAAAGTGCTGTGACTAGTTATGTATTGTTTGAGCGTGGTGTGAAGCCAGGTGATAATTTTGTTACTGTTTGGGGTAGAGCATCTGAATCTGTTCGATGGGGAAAGAAATATGTATGGTTGTGGAAGGGGATAAGTGAGACTGTTGTGCCTTTGTTCTCCCCGACGAAACTCGTAAGGATTTTGCGATTAATAAAACCTGACGTTTTAAGCACGTTTCCTTCTGTTTTAATTACCTTGGCAGATTATGGTGTCTCTGGGATACATCCTAGAATAATATTTACTGGAGGAGAGGTTGTTACTGAACATTGTAGGGAGGTTTGTCGAAAAACGTTTGGGTTGGAACCATTTGAAGGTTATGGTTGTGTCGAGTTTGGAAATTTAGCCTTTGATTGTGAAGAGCATTGCGGGTTACACATGATAACTAACATCGCCTTTATCGAATTTATTGATGAAACGGGCGAATGGGTTTCTGCTGGAGAACAAGGAGAAATCGTTGTTACTGGTTTTCTTAATTATGTTATGCCTTTCATTCGATATAGAATCGGCGATTTAGGAATTCCAACGGACGAAAAATGTGCCTGTGGAAGATCATGGCCCTTAATAAAAAGCATTCAGGGGAGAATTAACGACCTTTTAGTTTTGCCGAGTGGCAAGAAAATCTCTTACCTATATGTTCAACGTGCAATTTTTCATAGAATATTAAGAAAGAACATTTTCGCCATCACGCAATATCAAATAGTACAGGATCGGAGAGATAGAATAATCTTAAAGATCGTGAAAGGAAGAGAATTCAGCCCAAGAATATTAGATATGATAAAAAAAAGTTTAGAAAGCGAATTTGAGAGGTTAGGAGAACCTTTGGAGGTAAACGTAAAGATCGTTGATGAAATTCCTATGGGAAAAACAGGTAAGAGAAGGCTCTTAATTTCAAAGGTAATCCAATAGCATGATGCATTGCTGTTTATGATTTGTGCTGATAATTCCCTCAGGTAATGTAAACAAACGGTGCAGACGAATGTGCAAGAGTTGATTCAGGGTGAAGGAAGTTTCTGTAGTTATTCCAACGAGAAACAGAAGTGAAGAATTAGAAAGATTGCTACTTTCAATTTTGGGGCAAACAATTCTTCCCAAGGAAATCATTGTAGTCGATGATAGCGATAATTTAATGACTAAACAATTAATCTATGACTTTAGTAAATTTTTTGTCAGGAAAAAAGTAAGAATTAGGTATTTCAGGCGCAAGCAGAACAAAGTGCAAAAGAACGTTAGTATATCAGCTGCGCGTAATTTTGGTGCAAAAAAGGCCCGCGGTGATATTGTTGCTTTTTTCGATGATGATGTTATCTTGGAAAAGAATTACCTAATAGAAGTTTTGAATGTATTTGAAAAGTATCCTAATGCCTTGGGTGTTCGAGGCTTAATACTTAATATTTCTTATTCGCACTTCTGGAACTCTCTAAAGAAAATATTTTATTATTGGCATGCTGAGACAGAGAAGTGTAGAATGTTGCCGTCAGGCAAAACAACTTTTGCCTATGCTCCCAAAAACGTAATTTCATGTGAGTGGCTTATCGGGTCAAACGTAGCATATAAAAAAGAAGTTTTTAATGTGTTTTATTTCAACGAGAAATTGTTAGGTTATTCATTGGGCGAGGATAAAGAATTTTCCTATAAAATTCATAAAAAATTCCCAGGAAGTCTCTTTTTAACTCCGTTTGCAAGGGCATATCACTGTCCTCCTTCACCATTAAAGAATGTGAGCAAACAGAAGATATACATAATAACGGCTTACCCAATAGGCTTTTTTTACAATAATATAGAACAAACGCTAAAAAATAAAATAATTTTCATTTGGAGCGAAATAGGTCGAATAATTTTGAGAACTACTTGGGAGTGGCGAAATCCAATAAACATCAAATATATCATAACATCATACATCGAAGCCATAAAACACTTGACCGATATAAAAAAAGAAGATTACTCATTCATATTTAACCAAAATGTAAGTTAGTATTCCGTAATTTTTCGTTAGAGGTTGTATGATGACCTTGTTTTAGCTGATGCTTTACATTTACCTCTCAAAGAAAATTATATTAATGGATTTTGGCGTGTGAAGTAATAGAACATCTTAGAGAAAATTTCTATAGACAAAATAATAGGCTCTACACCAAATTTTAGATATTTACAGGATGAAGTGCGGAGAAATATACTTATACTCGGATACTTTTTAAGAAGGCTAATTCTTTTTGGGGGCATTCTGCAAATTTTCCAAGTTAATTGTAGCAATAAAAGAATCTATAATATTGGTGTAAATGTTGAATGTTGGTTTAGTTGGTTGTGGTAGAGTTTCAGAAATCCACATGAATGCCTACAAAAATATTCCAGAAGCAAAAGTCATAGCTGTTTCAGATATAAACATAGAACGCGCCAAAGCCTTCGCCCAAAAATATGGCATAGAAAAGGTATACGATAATGCCTTGAAACTTTTCGAAATGAAGGATTTGGACTTTGTGGATATATGCACGCCAATATCTACTCATGCCAAATTAGCTTGTGAAGCCGCAAAACATGGACAAAACATTTTCTTAGAAAAACCGATGGCAAGAAGTAGCAAAGAATGCGATGAAATAATTCACGAAGTTTACAAAAATAAAGTTAAACTTTGCATCTGTCACAACCAACTATTTCTGCCGACGATCATTAAGGTAAAAGCACTCGTTGACTCAGACAATTTTCCACTAGTCTATTTCAAAGTTTCAGTAAGAGAAAGCGCCGAACTAATAGGCGCGCCAAAATGGATAATGACGCCAGAACAAGGCGGAGCCCTATGGGAAACAGGAACCCACGCAGTCTACTTACAGCTACACTTCCTAAAAAACATAGAAAAGGTATGGGCAATAGGTGAAAAAATCGAAAACCCGCTTCCTGACCACTTCATAATAATGCTGACAAGTCCTGAAAAAACTGTGGGCGTTATAGAAATCTCCTGGCTAGCTAAAAAAGAAGAAGAAACATTCGAATTTATAGACTCAAAGGGCAGAAAAATTAAAATCATAAACTATAACTTTTTCATGGAGTATCCGGAAACACCGGAAAAAAGCATGCTGCAAGGCTTTTACAGAGACCAAAAACAAATCATAAAGAAATGGACAAAATCCTTCTTAACCAATATTCAGTACCGAAAGCTAAAAAACTGTGTACCTCAATACATTCTGCTCACAAAATTTATCGAATCAATTAAAAATGACAAGGATCCGCCAGTAACTCCTGAGGAAGGAAGAAGAACTGTTAGGCTCTTAGAATATATTGAGGAATCACTTAATGAAAATAAGCCAGTGAAGGTAATTAACGGTCTATAAAAAGGAAAGCTCCAATCTACACTTACCTCTGCATATTTTTTGATAAAATAACGAACAAAAATTCACTAAACACGTTGAAAGAAGTCATAGTGTTTAATGCCTATCAAAAATGGAAAACAATTAATACAGGTTCATGAGAGGTTAAATTGTGGCTGTTCTTCGCAAACTTTTGTTAACATTCGATATTGAGGATTTTATAAATCAAAAAGCCACTTTGGCACTTCAAAGAATACTAGAAACTTTACAGAAACATGATTTAAAGGCGATATTTTTCATTACGGGGCACATGGCTGAAAAAATAGGCAACTACCCACAAATAGTTGAAATGCTTAAAAACCATGAAATTGGTTTTCACTCCTCCAGCCATTCGGTGCATCCGACAATTCCAGAGTACACAGACATCAAAAGTTACAAAAAAGCCTATGAAATTTCCATTGAAAGAGAAACATCTCACATAAACCCTTTGACAGGAGAACCTGAAAAAGAGGGCGGAATATATGTATTGCAAAAACTCCTCCATCCTAAAAAGATAGAAGCATTCCGCGCGCCTGGCATGTGTTGGACGCCGCCACACCTTGAAGCCCTCAGAGATCTAGGCATAAAATACGATTTTTCCTCCAACATCACTCTATCAGAACCAACACATTATAGAGGAGTAACCTTCTATCCCTACACGTTTATCCAGCAATGGAGCGGAACAACATATAATTATGAATGTCTCTTCTATTCAGTCTTGAAAAACAAAATTTCTGTGTTTGATTTACATCCAACACTGCTTGTAAACATGGTTGAATGGGATTCTATCTATTATAAGGGAAATCCCAAAACCCTCTCAACAGTTCCGGAAAGACCGCAAAGTGAGATAGCGCTTCTATTCCGTAATTTCGACCTTCTAATAAGGCGAATAAAGCTTTTAGAGAAGGCAAGAATAATAGATACCGCGCCTTCATTTAATGCCCAAAACAAAAGTTTAACCATAACAAAACAGCAAGTAAACAATTGTTATAAAACAAGTATAAAATGGGCTGTAAAACGCTTTAACTATCGCCCAAAATTCATCAAAAACCATTTTTACGAATTCTTCAATGAAGCTTGTCGATGATTTTAAATAGGTGATTTTTTGCGGGTTTTGATGGTCACCCCGTGTTATTATCCAGTTAAAGGCGGCACAGAAACAATGGTTAGAAACCTAGCTAAAACCCTCAACGACAAAAACGGTATACCAACAGATGTAATGACATTTAACGTAGACCAAAACAGAAACCCCAAATGGCAAGGAAAAATTGAAAAAATTGATGGAATTACCGTTTATAGGGTTCCCGCTTTACGGCTTATACGCTCCTATAGAGCCACGGCGATGGTTAACTTCATACCTGGAAGGTTCACTAATATAATAAAAAACTATGACATCATACACTTCCACGAGTTTGAACTAAGCTTTCCATTCTTCTCCTATTTCATGAAAAAGCCAAAAATACTCCATCTGCATGGAATCAACTACAGCTTCATAAAAAGACACCACATTAGCAGATTCCTATTAAAACATTTAACCCACATATACATATCCATATCAAAACAGATGACGAAAAAGTTAGTAGCTCTCGGAATCCCAAAAAGCAAAATCATTTACGTGCCGAACAGCATAGACACTAACCTTTTTAAACCAGGAAACTGTAAAGAAAAAAACTTGCTTCTATATGTTGGCAGGATATCAGAACTCAAAGGCTTACACATAGCGATAAAAGCCCTAGAATTTTTGAAAGAAAATGTGCACTTAGTTATAATTGGACCACCCGATTGGAACAACAATTATTACCAAAATTTGTTAAATCTAATCGAGAAGGAAAACAGGAAAGGAAAACACAAAATAGAATATTTAGGCGCAATGGAACAAAACGAAATAGTAAAATGGTATCAAAAAGCCTTTATTCTAATTCTTCCATCATTCGTCGAAGGCTTCCCAGTAACAATTCTAGAAGCTTTATCATGCCAAACTCCTGTAATAGCGACTTCTGTAGGTGGTGTTCCCGAAATGATCAAAAACCATAAAACTGGGATGCTGGTTCCACCGGGTGACGCCATCCATCTGGCAGAAGCTATAGATTTTCTGCTTGAAAACGAAGATATAAGGTTGAAAATGGCTTGGGAAGGGCGAAGACTCGTAAAAGAACAGTACTCATTAGAAAACACTTGTAAAAAACTATGCTCAATTTACAAGCAATTAATAGAATGACAGACATAAATTCAATTAGCCAGATAGATAATCCTAAACATTTAACTAAAAGCTTTGACATATAAATTGTGGAGAAAGGAGCCGATTGTACTTCCATAAAAAATTGTTGAGCATAATTTTAATTAGTCTAGTTATTCAAGGGTTCGTAAGTTTTGTAGGTGTTACACGCATTTTTGGACAACAAGATACACTTTCAATAACGCTTAAATGGATATCGCATGCCTGCACTGGTAGTACATCTGTGGGACCGTTAGCAGCTGACTTGAACAATGACGGCCTCATGGAAATAGTGATAACGGGCATGAATGGAGTAGCAGCTTTAAATCCCTTAGATGGCAGTATCATATGGTCTCTGTCCACGTTAAGAGGATGGCATGTTCCTTTCGAGATTGTAGACTTAAACAAAGACAACATTCCAGAGATATTGTTGGGTCCTGAGTATGATGTATCTACTTGGGGATTAGTGGCTTTACATGGAAACAACGGCTCTATTTACTGGTATAATCCGCAGGCTGCTGGAAAAGGACATTACATAGCTGTTGCGGACATCAACGCTGATGGATATCCCGAAATCTTTTCCGCTACTCAGGGAAAAGTTACGGCTCTAACTTATGATGGTCATATTTTCGCCTCTACTTACACTTACTATACATGTTCTGGCGGGTTGACAATAGGTGATACGGATTTTGACGGCGTTTTTGAAGTTTATTTGGGCGAAAGAAGCGAGTCGTATCCTCCGCCAGGCCATCCTGGGCATGGACTTGGAAGGGGGCTTAGGGCATTTTGGGCAGACAACCTAACTGAGATATGGTGTAAACCTAAAATCCTTTGTAGTAGTCAGGCGCCGGTGCTTGCTGACGTGGATAAGGATGGAGATCTTGAAATAATCATACAACATCAACGTGGCGGTATTGGAGTTTTTAACACTGACGGAAGTGTTAACACATATAACGGTAAATACCGCTATAATCTTAAGCTTGGTTTAAAGTGTCATTCAAACGGACCCGTAGCCGATGTGGATGGCGACGGCAACCTTGAACTGATATCAGCGCGCTACAGCGCACCTACAATGTGGGATCTGGTTGACTGGAAATTGGATGCTACGCTGCCGTTTGAATCTAGGGAACCTCCAGGTGTTGTTGACATTGATGGAGATGGACAATTAGAAATTGTAGCGCCTAACGAGGAAAACGTGACCATTTTCAAGTATAACCCAGCTACAGAAAATTATGACGTAATATACACAATAGAAAGTCTACCTAGGGCACATCCATTTTTCATAGCCCAAGACATCGATGGTGATGGTGGGCTTGAACTAGTGTTCAACCAGTATAACAGTTGGGTTAGTGTTTATGATGTTGATTATTATGTTGATGGTGTTAAAGTGCCTGTGCCAGTACCAACACCAAAGCCTCGTTCTGGACGCTACTTCTACAGCGAATACAGAACAAGAGTACCAGTTTATGTGCCCCCTCCGGGACCACCAGCGCCAAAAATCACAGAAATTTCACCCAAGGACGGCATGATAAACGTTCCAATCACCCTTTCGCAGTTAAGCTTCAAATTAACAGACTACCACTGCGATCTAATAAACTACACTGTTATAACTAGTCCAAACATAGGATCAGCCAGCGGCATAAATGTACCCAACGGAAAAATAATCGTTCCAGTCAGTGGCTTAGCTTACTCTACAACCTACACTTGGACAGTAACCGCAACAGATGGAACGCACACGACAACAAAAACTTTCAGTTTTACAACAATGGCTCTCTCGCCATGGTACAACACAGAATGGCAGTACCGCAAAGCAATAGTAATAAACTATACAAAGGTAGCCGCTGACCAAACAAACTTCTCAGTTTTAATAGACTTGACAGACGGTGATTTAGCAGCCAAGGCGCAACCAGACGGTGACGACATAATTTTCGCAGATCAAAATCAAGTTAAACTAAGCCATCAAATAGAACAATACGACAACGTAGCAGGACGCTTAATCGCATGGGTTAAAGTCCCGTACCTTTCCTCAACTCACTATACGATTCTTTACATGTATTATGGTAATCCAGAATGCGGGAACCAGCAGAGCCCAGCTGAAGTTTGGGACACGAATTATATGTTGGTTCTCCATCTAAACGAGGAAACAGGTATACTCTATGACTCTACCATAAACGAAAACAACGGAGCACCATATGGCAGTTTGATTCAAGGTGTTGCAGGGGCAATAGGAAATTGTGTTGAGTTTAATGGCGGCTATGTTGAGTTGCCTCGTGTTTGTACAAGTGAGATGCAATTTACCTTTAGCGCTTGGATTTATCCTAGACCAGGTGCACGTTACTTTATTTCTCAATGGTGGAGCTATCAAGGCGCTTTTCTGCATGTTTCAGGCGAGGGTGACGCAATCGAATTTTATATTAACAATAATATTGTAGTTTTCAAGCCCATTACCTTTAATAATTGGTATTATGTTGTTGGAACATTCGATGGTTCAACCGCTAAGCTGTATATCAATGATTATTCACCTGTTTCTAAGTCCGCGTCAAATGTCACATGGACTTCTCAGAATATGTACATAGGTGACCGTTCTGACCATAAACGCAAGTTTTACGGTTTAATCGACGAAGTCAGAGTGTCAAACATCGCCCGCGACGCCGCTTGGATAATCACCGAATATAATAATCAGCTCAACCCAGCGGAATTCTATATAACATGTCCAGAAGAAACCTTGCCAGGGGGAGAAAATTTGGTCTTAACTGTACTCACAGTTGGAAATGGTTCTGTTATCAAGAACCCTAACAATAAAACCTACACATATGGCACACTTGTTCAGTTAACTGCGGTGGCAGATGCTGGTTACACATTTTCCCATTGGGATGGTGACTTGACAGGCAGTAACAATCCAGCCGCAATACTAATGAATGGAAACAAAACAGTCATCGCGGTCTTTAACAAAACTGAATACACATTAACGATAAACGCTTCACCACCAGAAGGTGGTTTCGTCAACATCAACAAGACCGCGCCATACTATTACGGTGATACAGTTGAATTAAACGCCGTTCCAAACGCTGGGTGGTCATTCTCCAATTGGATGGGCGATTTAACTGGAAGCCAAAACCCTGCAACTATAACAATTAATAGTAACAAAACAATAATTGCAGTGTTCACGCAAAACCAGTACACCTTGACGGTGACGATCAATGGAAATGGCAACGTAACAATTGAACCATATAAGACAACGTACACTTACGGTGAAAACATAACATTAACAGCAACGGCGGATCCTGACTGGATGTTTTCTGGCTGGAGCGGTGACATCTCAAGCAGTGAAAATCCGATAACCATAGTGATGGACGGCAACAAGTCTATAACGGCTGTCTTCACACAGAAACCATACACTTTAACAATTATCACAATCGGTAATGGCACGGTAAACAAAAACCCAGATCATACATTCTATGCTGATGGTGAAAATGTAACGTTAACAGCTAATCCAGATCTAGGGTGGAAATTTGTTGAGTGGAGCGGAGACGTTTCGGGTAACACGAACCCGATAACAATTGTGATGGATGGTAACAAAACAGTGTATGCCACATTCATCCAAGAAGAGTATATATTGACAATAACTATTGAAGGCTTAGGAAATGTAACTAAAACACCAGACCAACCAACATACACTTATGGAACCCAAGTTCAATTGAATGCATCTGCTGAAATTGGATGGGATTTCAGCCACTGGAGTGGAAACATCACAAGCAGAGATAATCCCTTAACCATCATAATCACTGACAACATGAACATAACAGCGCATTTCACTCTTAAACAGTATGTGATTAATGCTTCGGTTAGTGGATTGGGCGGAACTATAACGCCGTCTGGCTTAGTAACTGTGTATCATGGCGAAAATGTAACCTTCACCATAGTACCTGACGTAGGATATCACATCCTCGACGTAATAGTTGACGGTGAATCCAAAGGACAAATCTCCAAATACACGTTTTATGCAGTGACTGCAAACCACACTATAACTGCATCCTTTGCTCCAAACGAGTACACGTTAACTGTGGATGTTTATCCAGAAGGAAGTGGAACAATAACCCTAAACTACACAGGCCCCTACTACTACGGTGATGCTGTCCAATTGACAGCTAATTCTAATGCTGGATGGTACTTCTCCCGATGGGAAGGGGATATTTCTGGAAGCCAAAACCCAATAATCATAATCGTAGATGGTAATAAGAACATCACAGCAGTTTTTACTCAAAAAGTCTATACATTAGATATCGTCATAATTGGCAACGGTTCCGTCATTAGGGAACCAAATAAAGCGTTCTATACTAATGGCGAAACAGTGACATTAACAGCCATCGCTGAGTACGGCTGGACGTTCAGCGGCTGGGGCGGCGGCATCTCTGGACTTACAAACCCGATTGTCATCACCATAACTGAAAACAAAACAGTTACAGCTACATTTACCATAAATAATTGGTGGTGCCGTGACTGGCAATACAGAAGAAAAATAATAATTAACCACACAAAAGTATACGGAGAATTAACAGACTTTCCAGTTCTGATTGAAATTGTCGACAGCGGCTTAATAGGTAAAACTCAACCTAACGGATACGATTTCGTTTTCACTGATGCAAACAATGCGAAACTTAACCACCAAATAGAATTCTACGACAGCACAACAGGACACTTAATTGTTTGGGTTAAAGTTCCATATTTGTCCCCAACCGAAGACACTATTATCTACATGTATTATGGTAATCCAGAATGCGGGAACCAGCAGAGCCCAGCTGAAGTTTGGGACACAAACTACATGTTAGTTCTTCATTTAAACGAGGAAACAGGTACGCTCTATGACTCTACCATAAACGGAAACAATGCAACACCATACAAAGGCGTACTTCAAGGCGTTACAGGCAAAATAGACGGGGCAGTCACCTTCGATCCAGGCCTCGACTACATAGAGATTCCGCACAGCGACACTCTTACAGGCTATACGGAAGCTTTCACTGTGAGTTTTTGGATTCGACTAGAAGATACAAGTAGACGACAAACAATATTATGCAAGTATGATACAGCTGGGAATATGCGCGGCTGGCAAATAGAATATGACCCGCTTCACTGTCCAGATAATCCATTCTGGTTATTCGCTTCACAAGATGGAGTAACATATAGTCAATGGTGGGCTTCATTTATACCTAAAAATAACACCTGGTACTATATAACCGTGATTTGGCAATCAAATGAAATTCCAAAATTCTACGTCAACGGCACGCAAGTTCCCACAATAGGAACAGCTACAATATCATCAATCTATAATAACGTAGGCGTTCCACTTTGGATTGGAAGAAGTATTTACGCTGTTAGATGCTTCAAGGGTTCATTGGATGAAATCCGTATATCCAATATAGCCCGCTCTTCAGAGTGGATACTTACCGCTTATAACAACCAGCTTAATCCTATGACATTTTATAGTTTAGGAGAGGAAGAAACATTCCAAGAAAACTGCATACTAACAGTTCATGTAGATGGCTATGGATCGGTAACAGTAGCCCCTGAGAAAACAATCTACACACAAGGCGAAAATGTAACGTTAACAGCCACGCCTATCGAGGGCTATGAATTTCAAGGCTGGAGCGGAGACCTAACAGGCACAGAAAACCCAGTAAACATAACAATTACCAAAAACATGAACATAACAGCGCATTTCACTCTTAAACAGTATGTGATTAATGCTTCGGTTAGTGGATTGGGCGGAACTATAACGCCGTCTGGCCTAGTAACTGTGTATCATGGCGAAAACATAACCTTCACCATAGTACCTGACGCGGGATATCACATAGAAGATGTGATAGTTGATGGCATATCCGAAGGACAAATCTCCGAATACACCTTCTACACAGTGGATGCAGACCATACCATAATCGCGGTCTTCTCCCCTGACCAATAAACACCCAATAGACGCCCCCGCATGATTTTAAGCAACTAGACCAATATAAGCAACTAGACCAATAGCGCTCAAAATCCCAGTTAAACGCTTTATAAAGGTTTGGTAGAATAGAGCGGAGCGGTTGACAGTGCCTTTTCATGTCATACAGCACTTACATCACCTTTTTCGTGTAGCATATTATTTGCACCAGTTAAGGGGAAATTTGTGGTTAAAGCCTTCTATTTTGAGAAAGATGCAAAATAAAAGGCTTAGGGCTATTGTCAAACATGCCTACAGTAATGTGCCCTTTTATCATAAAAAGTTTGAAGAAGCCGGAATTAAGCCAGATGACATACAATCCGTTGAAGACTTGAATAAAATACCCTTAACCACCAAATTAGAGATTCAATCTAAAAATTTTCAAGACGTAGTCGCCGCGAATGTTGACTTAAAGAATTTAGTCAAGAGCACTACAAGCGGTTCCACAGGAATTCCTTTGACCATATTTAGTGATAGGTGGATTGAAGATTTTTATGAAGCAGTTTGGATGAGAGCTATGTTTGAAGATGGATTACGTTTACAGGACAAAATGGCCATTATTGCTGATCCTCGAAGTTTCCCAGAGAAAAAGGGTATTTTTCAACGTTTGGGTTTTAAAAAGCGTGAGTATATTTCTATTTTTGATTCAGCAGAACATCAGATGGCTTTACTCAGAGAGTTTAAACCAGATGTAATTAAGGGTTATGCTTCAAGCTTGTTTATTCTTGCCGCAGAATTTGGTGAAACTTTGCAAGAATTGGAGACACGTCTAGTTTTTAGCGGCGCAGAGCTTTTGGATACAGCTAGCAGAAAAGTAATCTGCTCCGCATTCGGCAGGGAACTATTTGACTTTTATGCTTGTAATGAGTTTGGTTTGTTAGCTTGGGAATGCAAGGTACACGATTTATACCACTTAAATGCCGACACAACTTTAGTAGAATTTTTAGACGATGAAGGGGAGGCTGTTTCTCCAGGTGAAGAAGGCAGAGTGGTATGCACAGGCTTATTTAACTACGTTATGCCACTTATAAGGTATGAATTAGACGATGTAGCCGTTCCCGTTGATGATGAATGCTCGTGCGGCATAACTTTGCCGTCAATTAAACGTATTGAGGGACGTACAGACGACTTTCTAGTGGCCACTAATGGCAGAGTTATCTCGCCGACTGTTTTCTTTCCATACCCATTTGATAATCTTGATGAAATAAAGCAGTTTAGAGTTGTGCAGGAAAGGAAAGACAAGTTGCGAATAGAAGTTGTCCCTAAGGGTGAATTTTTAAATAGGAACCGCTTCTTTGAAAAAGCTGAAAAAAAGATTAAACAGCTTTTCGGAGAAGACATGAACGTGGAGTTTAAAATTTTGAAAGCAATTCCAAGAGATAAAACTGGAAAACTTGGTAAAGTGATTTCCTTGATTTCTAAAAAATAATGTGGCAAAGCCATATAGTAACATACACCAGACGTTAGGATTCACAACCACCAACAACAAAAAACAACAAACAATACTTAAAAGTTACCACATCCTCCAACTAAACCCACCCCAAAAGCCTCTTCAGCCCATCTTTTAACGAAACTTTCGGACAGTAACCAAGCTTCTCTTTAGCCTTTGAAATGTCCGCAACACTATGCCTTATATCACCTTCTCTAGGCTCTGAATGAACCGTTTCCAAACTATTTTTACCTGCAAGTTCCAACAACATATTCGCCAACTGATTTATGGTTGTTGCAACGCCAGTGCCTATATTAAAAATCTCTCCAATCGCCTTCGCATGTTTTAAAGCTAGAATATTAGCCTCAGCAACATCTGTAACGTAGACAAAATCCCTTGTTTGCTCGCCATCGCTGAAAATCACAAGGGGAAGATCATTCGTTAAACGGTTTATGAACCGCGTTATAACTCCGCTGTAGTCGCTGTAAATTTGCCTTGGACCATAAACATTAAAGTATCTTAAACAAACCGTCTCCAACCCGAAATTCCTGTTATATTTTTGCACATAATCTTCAGCAGTCAGCTTCGAAGAGGCATATGGCGACAATGGTTTTGGTGGATAATCCTCTTTTATCGGCAAATTTTCCGCGTTCCCGTAAACAGCGCATGAAGAAGCGTAGACAAAACGTTTAACACCAAAATCCACAGAAGCCTTCAGCAAATTTAATGTTCCGTTAACATTTATTGCATAAGTTAGAGCTGGATCCTTTATTGATTCTGGCACGCTAACCAAAGCAGCCAAATGAATAACAGCGTCTACATCGCTAACCAAATCCTTGACAAGATGTGAATCTCTAATATCTCCACGAACAAAGCGAAAATTCCTCTTGTTCACATGCTGTCTAATATTCTCTAAGCGTCCACTCCTCAAGTTATCTAAAACAACAACCTCAACTCCCTCAGCTAAAAGCTTGTCTGCAGTATGGCTGCCAATAAAGCCTGCACCGCCGGTCACTAGAACTCTCAAACCTGCCAGCTCCTCACTAGACTAACGGAAAGCACATTTAAAGCCTTTTACAACATCAGCCACCGACACGCGCTTTT
>Ga0190306_1000192_pt1 | contig 23568 bp, 34 predicted proteins | sample 48700734_MG_FD_161657 | JGI IMG/M metagenome (GOLD analysis project Ga0190306, IMG submission 161657) | Hydrothermal vent sediment bacterial communities from Southern Trench, Guaymas Basin, Mexico - 4870-07-3-4_MG | ecosystem: Environmental > Aquatic > Marine > Hydrothermal vents > Sediment ... | reverse complement strand
TGATTTATTTAGTGGATTTAAACATTAAGGATTGCACAGGCTGCATGGGTTGCCAAGAGAAAGGAGCATGTGTGTTTCGGGATGATATTGAGAAGATAGAGGAAGCAATCAAAATATCTGATTTGATTATCTGGGCAAGTCCAACACACTGGGCAAATGTATCGGGTTTAATGTTAAGGGTATTTGAGCGGTTGTTTGGTTTTCTTATCAAAGAGCAACCGAAGGGGATTCCACTCAAGCGGAATGCAAAAGGAAAGAAAGCAATTCTTGTAACTGGTTGCAGCACGGCAAGACCGTTTAACTGGATTTATAATCAATCCCGCTCTTGTATTAGCCGAATGCGTGAAATATGCAAATGGAGCGGACAGGAAATAGTTGGCACTTTTGTATTGCCCGGGACATTAACGATGAAAGATATACCAGAAAAATATCTCAAAAAAGCAAGAGAGAGAGGGAGGAGGATTAAATAATGAGGGTAACATCGCCTAACATAGCGTCTCTGGCTACGTGCCTTCGGCATTCCACCCAAATTCCCCTGGTATGGAATTGCCATAGTTAAAGGAGTAGAATGAAATGAAAGAGGATGGAAAGGTGACTGCAACTTGCAAATGGTGTGGTACATCCCTATCACCAACTCATACAGGACCTTGTCCGAAATGGGGGGAAGAAGGAAAGATAATCGCTGTTGAAATTAAAGAAACTATAAGACTTAAAGACTCTCTAAATTGGGAACGTCAGCGGGAATTCTTTGAGAGAAATCGAACGAGGTAGTTCTTAAATGAATTATTTATGCCAAGATCACATAACAGCGGATAATTGCCTTCGGTCTTTTATCCGCGAAACGTTAAGCGAAAGTATATAAAGAGGGATAGCTATGGAGAACAGATGAGTGATTATGTTCGCGATGTGATAGGGCGGGTTCATTGTCGCACTGGTCGTGAACTTGGCTTGCCTTTGGTCGCACAGATCATCGTCTGGATGTTGTTTCTCCCCAGCATGTTGGCTTCGCTACGCTTCGCCCAAATTCGTCCTATCGGGCGAACTTCAGATATGCGTTGCTCGTTAGACGAAATCCACCGCTGTTTCATCGATATAGGAGGAGGTAGATAAAATGTTAAAAGTTGTTCTAATCATTTTGGGAATGCTCCTTGTTCTTATAGTGTCATCTTGTACTATCGGCAACATTGCGTTCACAAAAAAGGCGAAAGAAGAGGCGAAGGAGATTTTTAGAGGCGGTAAAGAAATAAAACCAGAAGTCGTTACTGAGGAGGATATAGAAGGATTGCCAGAACCAGTTCAAAGGTACTTAAAATACACTCAGATTATAGGCAAGGAGAAAATTAAAACTGTCAGGCTGAAGCAGGGCGGATATTTTCGGATGAAAGAGAATCGAAAATGGATGCCAATAAAAGCGGAACAATACCTTAATGTTGATTCTGTTGAGTTTATATGGGTAGCAAAGGTAAGATTTGTTCCAATGTTGTCAATATATGCAAAGGATGAATTTATTGACGGCAAGGGGAATTTGGTGGTAAAATTGTTGGGTTTTATCAAAATTGCTGATGCGAAGGGATATGAGGTTGACCATGGTGAACTTTTAAGATTTTTAGCTGAATGCATATGGTTCCCTACGGCGTTTTTAAATGAATATGAATATATCAAATGGGAGGCTATTGATGATAACTCGGCAAAAGCAACAATAAGTTATAAGGGAGTCTCAGCTTCGGCCACTTTTCATTTTAACGAGGAAGGAGAAGTAACAAATATTACTGCGGAACGATACAGGGAAGTGGATGGTAAGTTTGCTCTCGAGAATTGGGAAGGGCAAATTATAGAATACAAAATGTTTAATGGCATTATTGTCCCAAACAAGGTCAATATCGTTTGGAATTTAAAAAGAGGAGATTTTTGTTATGACAAAGTTGAAATTATTGATATTGAATACAATAAACCTTCAGTGTATTGAGCGGATTGAGCGGACTTCGAGGCAAAATATAAAAAGTCAACAATTATTATTTGAAAGGAGGTGTGAAAATGTATTCAATACCAAATTTTGAGATAGGCTTATGGAATGCCTGGATTTTTATGCTTTATCACCAATTATTGTGTATTGTTTTACTGGGGTCAAAAGGACTACTTATAAAAAGCAGTGCAACTACTCCGCATAAAAAAATTAGGAGGAAAGTTGTAACCTTTTTAGGGCTGATTTATTATCTTGCCTTAATATACTCCTTTTTTCTGCCGTTAAAAATAGGGACAACATGGTTTTACATAGGCCTTCCTATTGCTTTATTAGGACTTTCATCTCCGAAATTACGGTTGCTGAGATTGAACGCACTCCCGACATGGAACTCCGAAGCAAAATGAAGGATGCAGTATCGCGATTTTCAGTGCTCTCTTTAACCGATGCCGTTGAATGGGTAGCGCGCGAGTATATCCGTCATGGGGCAGTTCCAGAGAGTTACTCTGAGGATGCCTACCATATTGCCATCGCTGTTATGCCATAAGGTAAACACTTTAAATAACTCCCGATAAATAGAATTATGGCACCTGCAGAATTGCTATAGGAGGCAGATATGAGCAAGATTAAGGAAGAAGATATTGAGAACATAAGAAAAGCCGTAGAAAAGGAGTTTCCAGAAGACCCTGCTTTACAACAGGTTCACATCGCGAGGAAAATCATTGCTAAAGAAGCGCAACTTGAAGGATTAAGTTTCTTTGAATACGTCAAATTGTTGGGGAAGCGAGTTAAGAATGTCCAATGAAGGCACTTCGCCTAACAGAGCGTATTCTGGCTTCGGTGCTACGCACCTCCACCCAAATTCACCTGCGGGAAACTTCAGATACGCTCGAAACGTAAGTGAAATGCCCGCCGTCGCCCTGAAAAGATTTAAAACCGAGAATGAAATAAAATAATAGGTGGCAAAAAATGGAAAAATCGCTTGATAGGATAAAGGAAATTCTTAAAAAGCACGAAAAAGAGCTAAAAGAAAAATATGGAATTAAAGAGATTGGCATTTTTGGTTCTTATTTAAGGGGCGAAGCTAAAGAAGAAAGCGATCTTGATATTTTAGTAGAATTCGAGAAAACCATAGGATTTTTTAAGTTTCTTGAATTGGAAGAATATTTGAGCAATTTAATAGGGATTAAAGTCGACTTGGTATCTAAAAAAGCACTAAAACCACATATAGGCAAATATATCCTAAAAGAGGTAGTAATAGTATGAAGAGGATACATAAGGATTACATTCAGGATGTTTTATCATCCCTTCAGGAAATTGAAGACTTCACAAAAGACATGGATTTTGAAACATTTCTAAAAGACAAGAAAACAGTAAACGCAGTCATAAGAAGTTTAGAGGTGATGGGAGAGGCTGTTAAGAGAATACCGGACGAGATAAGAAATAAATATCCAGAAATTCCCTGGAAGTACATTGCGGGCATGAGAGATAAGTTGATTCACGAATACCATGGAGTTGATTTAGAAATTGTGTGGGAAGTAATCAAAAAGGAGGCTCCACCTCTTAAACCATTATTTGAGAAAATATTAACGGAGACGAAAGAATGATGAAGGAATTGCTTTCGCATGAAGATAGATGCGACGGCGGGCACTCTGCGGTGCTTCGCACCTTGCCCCTTGGGTCACTTAACAGGAGGTGGGATTAATCAGGGTGTAGAAATGATAATACCGCTCCGCCTGACTCTGCGGCACTTCGTGCCTTGCCCTTCGGGTCACTTAACAGGAGGATATATGGCTTCGCCTTCGGCTACGCTCAAATTTGCTCCGCTATCGCTCTGCAAAGAAATAAAAGCATGACTGAGGAAAAATAATTCTTACAGATGAACCCTTAAAATTAGTTAGAATTAGAATAGATGCACCGCAGACGCTTTAAACGTGATATACACTTCCCTTCCCATCTTCAAGTTCAGCTCATCAAATGACCGTTTCGTTATCGCAACCACAAAAGGGGTGTCAATACCGACATCAACAGCGATTTTGAGGATGGTCCCGGCATCCACTATACCTGCTATTTTACCCTTAAACGAGTTTCTGGCACTTGACACAATTAGTTTCGTTGAGACCAGTATATCCTCCGGTCTAATGGATACATGGACACTTCCGGACTTAAGCGTGGCAGATACGATATTTATACCTCCCACATCAATGCTGGCTATACCGCTATCAGCGTCAATGCAGGACTCTCCCTGAAAGAGGTTACCAACGCCAAGGAACTCAGCAACGAATTCAGAATTGGGCTTCCTGAACACCTCGTTCGGTGTACCCACCTGCACAATCTCGCCTTTGTTCATTATTGCCATTCGACTGCCGAGCAAGAAAGCCTCCTCAAAACTGTGCGTTACGTGAATAATGGTAGTGGTATCCGTGATTGAATGGATGTTCTTCAACTCTTGACGCAGCCGTTCCGCTGTTTGCGGATCCAGTGCACTTAGCGGCTCATCAAGCAACATGACTTTTGGTTCCATAATCAATGCGCGGGCTATTGCAATTCGCTGCTGTTCACCACCGCTCAGCGTGCCAGGGTAGCGATGTAAAAGATGAACAACACCCATCAGGTTTGCAAGCTCGTCCACCCGGCGTTTAATCTCGTTTCTCGCTACTTTTCGCATCTTCAGTCCAAAGGCTATGTTCTCCTCGACCGTCAAGAATGGAAACAGGGTGTAATCCTGATAAACCATGCCTATGTTTCGCTCCTTTGGTGGAATATCAGTGATGTCCTGCCCGTCAAGGAATATCCTGCCGCTATCCGCGCGATAAATGCCTGCTATTGTCTCAAGCAGGATGGTTTTCCCGGCGCCCGTGGGACCCAGCACCATAAAATACTCACCATCTTTTATGTCCAGTGTTATATCCCGTAAGAAGAACTCGCCCAGATCCTTCGATAGATGCTCTATTCTTATCATTTTTCGCTTCAGAACACCTGTGCAAAACCGCCGTATCTCTCAAATGCGAACAGAGATATAAACGATATGATAATCAGTATGGTTGCCGCCGCAATAGCCAAGTCCAGCTCGCCACAGGACATGTTCAGGAACACTGAGATGGGTAATGTCTCGGTCTTCATTCTCGTTGCACCTGCGAGCATCAGTGCAGCACCAAACTCGCCTATACCTTTTGACCATGTTATAACAGAGCCGGCTAAGAAGCCATTCTTCGACATTGGCAGTGTTACATGCCAGAACGCCTGCGCTCTGGTGCACCCAAGCGTCTCCGCTACGTGCTCGTATCTCGGATTTATACTCTGGAATGTCCCACGTAGTATCCTGAGCATGAACGGCACATTCACAAAGAACTGTGCAATCACGATTCCGTATGGCGTGAAGACAAAAACAAGCCCCGCATCGGCAAGCGCTTTCCCGAATGAGGTCGTGCCAAATAGAATTAACAAGCCCACACCCGCGACCAGCGGTGGTAACGCCAGCGGTGCATCCAGAATCGTATTAATCACACTCTTACCAAAGAAGTCGTATCGAGCAAGCGCATAAGCCGCGGGCATCGAGATAGCAATACACATAATAGTGGATATGGCTGCTGTCTCCAAACTCAATCGTATCGCAAATTGTATCTCCTCAGAAGCAAGGCTGGTCATCAATGCCGACAGTGTGGTATGCGTAACAACACACATAATCGGAATCGAGATAAAAATGGCGAGAAATAAACTTGATAGTACTGTAATAGCCTTGATTTTTGTGTGCTTCAACTTCTTTAGCATCATTATCTCTCCTACCGCCCTTATTCCCCCTTATTCAGGTCTATGCCTGCCTGATTCGCCCTTAGCCATATCCAAATGAGGATTGCCGAGCCATCCACTTTTTGCATCGGGTCTATTGTCAAACTGTGGCACGAAAGGTTTTATATCGAGCAGCGGTGTCCCGTCTATGATGTCCACCTCGCTGATTTCCAGTTTGTTCCCTCTCACACTTTCCAGCCTCACAATTGACAAGCCGATGGGATTGGGTCGTTTGAAATGTCTGATTGCGAAGATTCCGTGCTGTTCTTCTTCCAAAAATGGCATTGAGACCAGCGAATAACCATCAGCGAGATGAAAATGGTAAATGAGGATGATATGCGAGAAGCCCTCGATGTCTTTGAGTCCATCGGCATATTCAGGAAATACCTCTACCACACCCTTTGCGGCTCTTGCGAATACGCCTTGAATCGGGGCTTCTACTTTATCCCGGAAACCCGTGTGTATTATTCCTATTGGTCTGTATACAACCTTGTCCATGTCCATATCCCCCCATTATTTTATTCTCTTAATAGTTCGCATTTGGATATGATGTAAAGCCGTATTTCTCGAAGACTGCTTTCCCTTCGTCTGAGGTAACGAAATCAACGAACTTCTTTGCCATGTCTTTGTTTTCCGAGAACGTTAGCGTGCCTATTGGAATCACCTTTATGATGTTCTGCTCCTTCGGTATTTCAATAATATCGGTTTTATTCTCAGTCCCAGCTAAGGATGCTTTCCATATTATTGAGGCATCTGCCGTGCCCATGCAGATATCAGCTACCAGCTCATTCACCGTACCGGTGCGAGCAATAACATTCGCATCAATGGCATCAAGAATCCCGTTCTTCTCCAGTATTTTATTTGCGATCTTACCACACGCAGCTGCTTTTGCGTCTCCTAAAACAACTTTCACACCTGGCTTCGTGAGGTCCTTCAAGCAGGTTATATTCGCGGGATTTCCCTCAGGAACCGCTATCACAGGTATGTGATACGCTACAAGCTGCTCGTAATCAACGAACCCTTTATCTCTCGCTCTTTCTATGTACATCGTTGCACCCGGCATATACACGTCTCCCTGTTGCGTCAGTTCTATCTGGCTCAGGAGCGTATTGGAACCGCCATAGTTGTAGTTCACGCTAACGCCATATTTCTGCTCAAACAGCGTTCCAATCTCGTCCATTGGCTTTCGCATCCCCGTACCTGAATAGACCATAAGCATTTTGTTGCTCTCTTCGCCATGCACGGGCATTGGTGTCTGTGGCGTCTCATGAACAATATAAAAAGCCGCAGCCGAGACGCACACAATCACAGCAATCGCTATTAGTGCCAGAGCCACGATATTCCTTCCTTCCTTTTTTATTTTCATCATCACCGATATGCAAGAATATACTATTCGCTATAAAAGCTTTTCGGTTTTTTTACCTTTTGCTCGCTCATCGAAAAGCACTTAAAGAGTGGGATGAATATATAAATAGGAAATAGAGGTGAAGAGAAAATACGAATCAGGGCATAAGCAGTGGATAGAGTACAAGGGGCGAGCGATATTGGGTGAAGGGCGAGCACAGTTGCTTGCGGAGATTCGTAACTCCTCTTCTATATTAAAAGCGGCGGAGAAGCTTTCCATTCCTTATCGAACGGCGTGGGAACACCTCAAACGAATTGAGGATGCAATAGGCAGTCCTGTTGTGAGCACACACAGGGGTGGTCCAAAGGGCGGTGGTGGCACGAGATTAACGGCTGAGGGTGAGAAGATTTTACGTGAATATGAACGTTATAAACGGCATTTGAATAGCGTAGCGCGGGATGAAATAGGTTGGGAGGCGGTTTTTACGAAGATAAGTGCGAGGAATCGGATTAAAGGGGTGGTAAAAAGTGTGGAGAAAGGCGAAATCGCATCCACCGTGCGAATAGAAGTTGCTGTACCCACTGTTATAACGGCGATGATAACGAAAGAAGCGGCAGAAGAACTCGATTTGAAAGAAGGTGACAAAGTAGAAGCAGTAATAAAAGCGACTGAGGTACTGGTGTCAAAGGAATGAAAATACGTTGGCGGAAGAACCGAGAAGATGGTGAGCGAAGAGATGCAATACTCGCCTATGCTCGCTTCATGTGAGAAGTATGAATACGTAATTGTCAGCATGCTTGCTGTAGCGATAATCGTGGGGCTTATAACGCCCGAACCGGGCATTTTCATTCGCAAGTTCAGCGCCCCCTTAATAGTTATCATGATAGGCGCGATGGGCTTTAACATCGCCTTTAAGAGTCTGGGCACTTGAAGGCGTGGGGAGGGAAATGATAATGCATTTAAGATTAAGAAATAAGCCAAATAAGCCAAATCTAAATTTAAATCCATAGGAGGTGAACAAGTGCAAGCTTTTAGGCGTGAAGCAAAAGTAAATAATAGCCGTCGCCGTTCGGTATCAGTATCTGTATCGTGCAGCCTACGCCATAACATACCCCCTTCTTACACAGTCTCAGAAGATACATTAGAAAAAGTAAAGGCGGTCATGAATGAGGATGTCAGCGATATGGTTGCGCTTTTTAAAGCCCTTTCAGACCGGATAAGATTGCGAATACTGAAGGCATTGCGTATATCTGACCTCTGTGTCTGTGTACTGGTTGAACTTACAGACTGTAGATACTCGAAGCTCTCGTACCATTTGAAGCTGCTGAAAAAGGCAGGATTGATAGATTACACGAAGGAGGGGAACTTCCTGATCTATCACCTGACGGAGCTTGGGACAGAGATAGTGAAGCGCATGGACAAGTTATGAGTTACAATTTATCTTATAAGGGAGATCACAGATTATAGGAAAGATATAAAAGATATACAGAATCGGAATGACGGAATGGAATGGAAGTAAGAAGAATAAACAAGAGCTATTTAGAATTAGCAGTTGGAGATATTACGGATTTGGAAGTGGATGCGATAGTGAACGCAGCGAATTCGAGCCTGAAGTTAGGAGGTGGTGTGGCGGGAGCGATAAGGAAGAAAGGCGGCAAAGTAATTCAGAATGAGTGCGATAGAATAGGATACTGCCCTGTGGGTGAAGCGAGGATAACGAGTGGCGGAGACCTGAAAGCGAAATATGTGATTCATGCTGTTGGTCCCGTATATGGAGAAGGAGAAGAAGATAAGAAGCTAAAAAATGCAACCATAAACAGTTTGAAGCTTGCAGAGCAATACGGGATAAGTAGTCTGGCATTCCCGGCAATATCCACCGGTATCTTCGGATTCCCAAAAGACAGATGCGCAGATATTATGCTATCAGCTACAATTTCTTATCTCAAAGGAGATACGGGCTTGAAGAGGGTTATTTTCTGCCTTCACGACTCAATAACCTTTGACATTTTCAAAAATCAGTTAGCAAAATCCATCTGAGAAAGCCATGGAAGTCTTTATTATGTGATAAAACTCTTTATTATGGTATGAACGAAAAAGAAGAGCGAAAGGCAGGTATTATGCAATATTTAGGAATGGGACTTTTTATCACGCTTACAGCAGTGATAGCATTAATGCTGGCAGCGCCTTTTGAAGCTTCCGACATAAAGGCGTTCCAGAATCCTGAGTCCTTATGGAACCCCATATACTTCTTCATCCTCATCATTGGCTTCACTGCTCTCATACTCATCGTGCTCAAATTTGGCGGAGAGAAACTTATTTATCTCATCATGCTTGCTGCGGTAGCAGTGACGATATATTATGTAGTGGATGGTCTACTCTTATATTACCATATAGCAACTATGCCCTTACACGGCTTTGGTTCTGGATTGAATGTGGGGGCTCTGGCTATCACCCTCATCCTCACACTTCTACTATATAAATATCCTGAGTGGTATGTCATCAATACAACGGGTTTGATAATAGCCGGAGGTGCAGCAGCAATATTCGGAATCTCGCTGATACCAGAACTGGTAGTTCTGCTCATGATAATACTCGCAGCCTACGATGCGATATCTGTCTATAAAACGAAACATATGGTCTCACTGGCGGAATCGGTGATTGATTTACGTGTTCCGATACTCTTCGTCCTGCCACGGAAGCGGAATCGGGATTTCTCCACACTGAAGGGGATTGAGATGGGTGACGCATTCATCATGGGGCTCGGGGACGCGGTTATACCTGCTATACTGGTGGTATCGGCATATGTGAGCTATCCGAGTGTTGTACCAGCTCTGGGCGCTTTGGCAGGCACCTTAGTGGGATATTCGGTACTTACAAGGTTCTCAGGTAAGGGTAAACCCCATGCAGGTCTGCCATTTCTCAATACCGGTTCAATAACCGGATTTCTTATTGGGCTATTCCTGATGAATATATAGCGATGTATTTATTTTGTTACACCAACTCGAAAGAGGTTTTACGCTCTTTAATTACGACCTTTTCACTTTCCGCGTCCACTACTATCCCCCATTCTTGCATCGTTGATGCACCGTATGCACTTGTTATATTAATAAAACTATTGCGAGTTTATAAATAAGAGATGATGAAACAGATAGAACAGATAGAGCGGCTAAAGCGCGAGAAGAATGCGATTATCTTAGCTCATAACTATCAGAGAGCGGAAGTGCAGGATATAGCGGATTTTGTGGGTGATTCTTTAGAACTGGCAAGAAAGGCGATGGGGGTTACTTCTGAGCTCATAATCTTCTGTGGTGTTGATTTCATGGCAGAGACTGCAGCGATACTGAATACGGATAAGAAGGTCGTTATCCCCGATAAGGGTGCGATATGCCCGATGGCGCAGCAGTTGCAGGTGGAGGAGCTGAAGGCGATGAAACGCCGGTATCCAGACGCAGATGTCGTTCTGTATGTGAATACTCTTGCGGAGAGCAAGGCACTCGCTGACTGTATCTGCACTTCTGCGAATGCCCGTGAGATAGTCAATGCCATGAAATCCGAAACTGTGCTCTTCGGTCCCGATCGCAATCTGGCATACTATGCGGAGAAAGCAACTTCAAAGAAGGTCATCCCCATACCTCAACACGGACTCTGCCCCTCTCATCATCAGATAGTAATGAGCGATGTGATAGAAGCGAAGAATGCGCATCCTGATGCAAAGGTCATTGTTCATCCTGAATGCATACCTGAAGTTCAGGACATCGCGGATTACATAGCATCAACGAGCGGTATGGTGAAGATTTGCAAAACGCACGCATCAGGTGATGAATTCCTGGTCGGCACCGAGATTGGACTGCTGCACAGATTGAAGAAGGAAGCGCCCGATAAAAAGTTCTATCCCATCTCCACTACTGCGGTATGCCCGCAGATGAAGATGCATACTTTGGAGAAGATAGCCTCAGCGTTGGATAGAGAAGAGCCGGAAGTGACTGTGCCTGCCGAGATAAAAGATAAAGCGCGAAGGGCAATAGAACGGATGTTCACGATAATTGATTGATTATGGCGGCGGTTCAACTCTCAGGTGGGATAGTTATAATAGAAATAGAGGGTAGGGACGAGAAGCTATCGCTGGAAGAAGCAGCTTTCTTGCTTGAGAAGGGCAAGCTAAAGATAAAAGGGCTGAGCATAGGTGATTTCTTCTCAAGGGCTATCTCTACACATCCAGCATTCATTGTGCGTTACATAGTTTACAGGGATTTGAAAGAGCGTGGTTATGCGGTGAGAGCGGGAAGAGTGGGTTTCTGGCTTTACCCACGCGGAGCCAGACAGGGAGAGAAGCCTGCACGGTATATTGTGCGTATACTAAGAGAGAAGGACTTGATCTCCATTGCAGACCTGGACAGACTACTCAGCTCTGCTCGTAACATGAGGAAGGAGCTGATTCTCGCAATAGTGGATGAAGAGAGTGACGTCACATACTACGAGATAAGAGCAGCGAAATTTGAGGGTACGCTAAAAGAGGAGAAAGAGGGCGAAGAAGGCGAAGAAGAAGCGGCACTAACATGTACAGTGAGTCTGGCTGACGACAGGGTACTTATTCATGATGAAGCTTCTGCAGAGAGACTGCACAGGGATTTCTATGGTAAATTAATTGGCGAAGGCAATAAGCAGTTGATACTCTCACTGATAGAGACGGCGTATCTGATGCGTGAGAATAATCGCATGGTCGTACACACACCCACCGGAGATATGAATTATGAGCAGTTTCTTGATTATGCAACGGATAAGGACCGCGATTTTAAGGATAAGCTCGTTGTTTATACTGATTTAAGAGCCAAAGGGCTGATATTAAAGACCGGATTCAAGTTCGGCTCACATTTCAGGGTCTATACGGCATTACAGCAGAAGCATTCTTCCTATCTCGTTCATGTCGTGCACCCGGAGCATATCTTCGCGATGAATGAACTCGCGAGGGCGGTGAGGCTGGCACAAGGCGTGAGGAAACGAATGATTTTCGCATACATAGATGAAGATGGGGCTAAGTACATAGATATAGGGCGAAGGAGGCTCTGACTTTTGAGTCCTTACTTCTTTCACACCCGCAGAGGTAGAACAAAGAGCAGAATGACTGCAACTATCATCAGTAGTAGCGCCAGAATCATCACTACTTTCAATGCTCCCACATCGGTACCGAATACGATGGGTATCGGACCTATCATGATGACGCCACCGCCTCTCACTGCCGTCCCCTCGTGTCCTTCTCCTGCTCCCGCTCCTGACTTGTATATGGCATGGTAAGCCATGCTGAGCATTCCTATAATGAGGAGCAGAACACCTGCGAGCACCAGTATGAAGCCCAGCGTTATTATCTTCATGGTAATTATTATATACTCATTGATAATTTAAGAAGATGCCAGAATGGGCGATACATATTAAATGGGCGCAGCGATTGGGGATACCAGACGAGATTTCGAGTTTTGTCAATTTTTTGAGTGATTTTCCGGAGAAGACGCAGGAGTTCATGGAGTTCTGTGAGCGCGAAGGTGGAGAAATAATTATGCGGCTGCTCCGAGTTCACGATTTCAGCGCGATAATGAAGATACCAAAGTATCTTCAGGTGGTATTCGTGCGCCAAAAAGGGCGCGAATATGTAAAGGCATGGTATTTGCATTATCTTCTTGATTACATAAAGATGGCACCTGAGCTTAGCATAGAAGAGATAATAAAAAAGACTGAGGACAGATTTGAATCCTGTGAGGAGTTAGAGACCGTAGGTAATTTCGTGATGGATAACGCGGAGGAGATATTACAGGATTGTATGTAGAGTATAAGACAGACCAGAAGACAGACCAGAAGACCGGAAGAGAGCCCGAAGCTATTCGCTAAAAGGAAAAAAGAAAGGAAAAGGAAGTTTATTTTTCTGCGCGCCTCTGCATCTTGAGGGAAAATAACAGCACCAATGTCAATACCAGTGCCACCGGTAGTGCGATTATTGTGAATTCGGGGACGGGTGTGGGTGTGGGCGCAGGTGTAGGCGTGGGTGTGGATGGGGGTATCGGGGCGTCTGCTGATGCTGGTACAAACAATACTGCAAGCAGTGCAAAGAGAATCAGCAAAGTGTTAGTTGCCAATTGCACTCCTATTTTCTTTTTCATGGCATATAACTTCCCAATTTGGCGAATTCTGTTTTAAATTTTTCGGCTGTGTTAAGTAAAGTTTAAAAGGTTACACATCAATTTTGAAACATCGCGGGTTGAATTACAGAGGAGGAATAGCTACTTAGTGCATTACAAAGCGAGCAGCGAGCCCGACAACGACGGCATGTATCCACGCATCCATATTTTTTACCTTATATCTTATTATTTTTAATTGAGATGGGAACCAGCATAGGCGAGATATTAGAGCTGAGAGAGACCAGTTTGGATGCACTTGCCGGTAAGATTATCGCGGTTGACGCTTATAATATGCTGTATCAGTTCCTCAGTATCATCCGCCAGCCGAATGGGACGCCACTCAGGGATTCTGCGGGCAGAGTAACCTCGCATCTCTCGGGTTTGATATATCGCACAACGAATTTAATGGAGAAGGGGCTAAAGCTGGTATTCGTATTCGACGGCAAGCCTTCGGAGTTAAAAGCAGAGGTTATAAGAGCCAGATCAATGCGGCGTGCGGAGGCGAGGAAGAGATGGGCAGCAGCAGAAATACCGGAAGAAGCACTGAAATTCGCAAAGGCATCCACGAGAATCGAGCCAGGAATCGTGGAAGATGCGAAGAAGCTCCTGGAATATCTCGGCATACCACATGTGCAGGCGCCCTCAGAAGGAGAAGCTCAGGCTGCTTTTATGGTTCGGAAAGGAGATGCAGACATTGTAGCCTCTCAGGATTTTGATTCTCTACTCTTCGGTGCGCCTGTGATGGTGAGGAATCTGAGTGCACCGAGAAGGAGGGTAAAACTCGAACTGGCTGTTTTGAATGATATCGAGCATAGATTGGGGATAACACATGAAGAACTTGTGGAGATCGCTATTCTCGTGGGTACGGACTTCAACCCCGGGATAAAGGGTATAGGTGCTAAGAGAGCACTGAAACTCATCAAAGAGCATCATAGCATTGATGAATTGCTCGCAAAATCGGTAATAGAGATAGAGAATGCACCTGGTATAGCAAACTATGAACTCGTTCGTAATATCTTCCTCCATCCTGAGGTCAATACTGAATATGAACTGAGATGGAGCGAGCCAGATGAGGAGAAAGTAAAGGAGTTCCTCTGCGAGCTACATGACTTCTCAGAGGAGCGAGTGAATAAAGCGCTCGAACGAATTCCGCGCTCAAAAGATATGGCAAACGTATCAGTATCACAGCAGAGGATAGAACAGTGGTTGTGAAATAAGATGGAGAGAAAGGGAAGGAGAGGGGTAGAGAGGAGTCTAAAACTCCTCCTCCAGACCTTCAAGTTCATCCCCAAATTCCTCTTCCACTTCTTTCTCCAGGTTAGTGCCAGCGCCAGCACCCAGAGCATCCTCTACTAACTCCTTTATGGAATTCAACATTGGAAATGCCTTATCCTTATCGTAAGGGAAATTAATAAACTTCCCTGACCGATCACTTTCCACTATCTTCTTCCCTTCCATCCTTCGCACAAAGTGGCGCTCTATGGATATAAACTTTCCATATTGCCCCTCTTTTACGAAACCTCTCCACACTGTCTTTGGAGTCCCATCCGGATTTTTACTGATCACTCTATACCCGACATCTTTTACTATCCTTATACCCGGTCTTATCTCGCTCATGTTCTTCTTTCACCTATACCCATCTACCTATTTACCCATCTATACTCTTGTTTCTACTCAGTATAGAATGATAGGTATTAACTAAATATATCGTTTTGGACTCCGAAACAAAATAGAAAGTTTTATATATGGTGACGATGATACTACTGAATGATGTGCGATGACAGGTCGAATACGTGGTTTCGCATTTAATCCCGCGCGGCAGTTCGCAGCGGCGAAGGATGATTCACTCAGTGATGCATTCAAGTATTACATTCCGCTTCTTGCTATTCTCAGTGCGATACTCTCGATTGTTGTGGCGATCGCCGTGAGTGAGGTAGTGTCCATGCTGGGTTTATCTGGATTTGTACTGATGCCCGGACTACCGGAGTTCGGTAAGATTATACCAGTGCTCGGTGTCGGTACTTTTGTGGGTACAATTATATTGGGTATCTTAGCAGCCCTTTACATCGCTGTCTGGCTCCATATCTGGGTGTATATCCTCGGTGGGCGGAAAGGTTTGCGGCAGACAACGAAGGCAGTTTTGTATGGTGCAACCCCATGTTTGATACTGGGCTGGCTTGCGCCCGTGAATGTCCTGGTAGCACCGATATGGTCAGTTCTATTGGTAATTGGCGGTTTGATAGAGCTTCACGAGCTATCGCCCGGCAGGTCTATCATTGCTGTAATACTGGCGATTCTTGTGCCTCTAATAGTGTGCATCATGGCAATTAAGCCGCTCGTATCTCTTTTATTATCTATCTGAGTTTGACGTTTGAGTTTGAGTTTTCTCGTACATGCCTCATTATATGTGGTATCTCAGGCAGGATTATCTCAGCCAGCGCCAGTCTAACAGCGTCAGGAGAGCCGGGCAGGCAGAATATCGCGTTAGTGCCTATCACACCCGCAATTGCACGGCTCAATATCGCCGCAGTGCCTATCTGTTCATAGCTCTTCAACCTGAATAGTTCACCAAACCCCGGCAACTCCCTATCCATCAGCTTTGATACCGTCTCAATGGTGACATCATCCTTACTTAAGCCCGTACCACCGGTGGTGATGATGAACTCAGCACCTGAGTCCTGAGCTTTCATTAACCCCTTATATATACGCTCCTCTATATCTGGTATCACATCGTAATATACCACTTCATGCCCCCTTTCTCTCACCAGCGAGCGAGCAACTGAGCCAGAAATGTCCTTCTCCGCCCTGTTCTTATGCTTGGAGGTGCTTATCGTGAGTATTGCGCATTTATAGTATTGCCTTGCACCTTCTCTATGCCTCGCCGGTATTGACATTAACTCAGCTCCTTTATTGCTTCTCCTGTCCGCCTGACGAATTCATCCATCAACTTCTGCTTCACTGCCTCAGTCGAACCTTCCACAGTCACACGAATCATAGGCGAGGTATTAGAAGCCCTTATAAGCACCCAACCGTCTTCTAAATCTATTCTTATACCGTCCATCGTATTTATATTTTTATCCCCGTATTCAGCCCTCAGGCTGGCTGCGAGCGAGTCTATCACCTTAAACTTCACACTATCTGCGCATTCCAGATTTCTGCGCTCCTTAGGGAAGCTCGGCAACTCATCCACCAGCTCTGATAGTCTTCTGCCTGTTCCTGCCAGTATCTCCGCTATTATCAGAGGGACAACCATCGCATCATCAAACGGGAAGAAGGAAGGGATGACGTAATGCCCACTTGATTCTATACCAAGAGCTGCATTCGTTCGTTTCGCCTCTCTGGTCAGGAATGTATGCCCTACCGGAACCCGGTATATGGAGCTGCATAAGTCCCCTAATTCTCGTTCTATAAGCATAGAGCACTCGACATTTGCTAATACCGACACCGGTCTCTTTTGCTCCTTCAATAGTGCCTTACCCAGTATTGTACCACACTGATCTGCGCTCAGCACTCTACCGTGGTCATCCACAATCACCACACGGTCTCCATCGCCATCGAAAGCGACACCAAAATCCACGCCCGCTCTCTCTATTTCCGATTTCAATGCGCCCAGAGTTGACTCTGAGGGTTCTGACGGGCGATTCGGGAATGCTGGGTCCGGTTCAGGGAACAGCACATGAGCGCTGAGATGCACACGCCTCATCACTTCCGGTGCTACCAGTCCCATGCTGCCGTTACCACAATCCACTGCAATCCTCCTGCCCTCAAAGAGCTCCGGGCGGTTAAATCGCCTGGCTATATATTCTATATATTCCTCTCTCATATCCAGTCTGTGATAATGCCCGATTTCTGACCATGGTACTCCATCGTAGCCCTTTGAAGTCGCCATTGCTATCGCTCGTATCTTCTCATTCGCCTCCGCCTGGAACCCTACTCCCTCGCCCGTGTACAGTTTCAAGCCGTTCCACTCAGGTGGCAGATGCGATGCGGTCACATACGCAACTATATCCTTCTTCAATAGCCAGCCTGAGAACGCGCATACACCAAATGAGGTGGTTCCTACATCCGTAACGTCCACGCCGGCATAAAGCAGCCCAGAAATGAGCGCATTGGCGAACATAATAGAGGTAGCACGTATATCATTACCGACCACAACACTCCGCTCGTTCCGCTCCCGCGCATATATCCCCAGCGCAAACCCTATCCTCTGCATAGTCCATGGCGATAAATCCTCATTGTAAATGCCTCTTATGTCATACGCCCTGAATATGTGTGCGGGTACTATCTCACCTACCATTGCCAAATCATGATTAGAACAGAAATATTAATTTAAAAATTAAAGATGATGGAAATGAAAGTAAAAGAGCGAGTGGAGCAAGTAAGGGCGATGGAGCGATTGGCAATAGCAAAACTAATCATCCCTTTCTGTCTCGGTATTGCCGCAGCGGTGATACTCTTCCTTGCAGGTCAGGATGTATACACGAGATATGCAACAGTCTTCAGTATTTATTCGTTCATGCCTCTTGGGGGCGCAATAGCAGCTATACCTGCGGGTCTGGGGCTGGGGATACATCCAGCAGGTCTCATAGCATTCATCGTCTTCACCGATGCCTTAGTCTCTCTCTTCCTGGTATGGAACTTTGACCATGCGAAGAAGATACCGCTGATAGGCAAGATAGTGCAGAAGGCGGAGGAGAACGGTAATAAGGCATTAAGGAGATACCGCTGGGCGAAACGATTCGGTTTTGTGGGGCTTGTTCTGCTCGTTATGTTCCCACTTCAGTGGACAGGTTCTGCCGTGGGCTCAATAGTAGGCAGGCTGATCGGCATGCCACCATTGATGACCTGGCTTGGTGTCGTGCTTGGCACTCTTATTCGAACCACCCTCTTCACTCTCATATCTATCGGTGTGTTCTCCCTATTTTAGGGTTGACGCCCCGCCGCCCATGCCAATACCCAAATTGTGGATGTATTCCAGACTCTCTACTCCTGCATCCAGGCTATATAGCTCGGTTACAAATAGACCCTTGTAGTCATGGTCTTTAATGCCATTGAAGACCTTCTGCCAGTCAATATTGCCCCTGCCAAGAGCCAAATGCAGGTCATCCGCTCCAAAGTTGTCACTTGCATGCATATGTATTATCTTCACATCCCCATCCTTTGTTATTTCCAGGAATTCTGTCAGTGTCTTTGTCGTGTTGGCATGTGCAACATCGAGGCAGATACCGATATTGTCTCTGTTCACACCCTTTACTATCCGCACAAGCTCATCCGGATATCGTCCCATTAGCATATTCGCCGAGGTCAGGTTCTCAACAGCTATCCTGAGCCCGTACTCAGAAGCGAAATCGCAGAGTATTTGCAACCCGGTAATTGCCTTCTCAAATGCTCTATCCGGCATCTGCACTGACAGCGGAGATAAAACGCCCGGATGAACCACGCATATATCCTCTATGAACTCATGTGCGTTCTTTATACTCTCCTTTATCTGTCTTATGCTCTCCTCCCATATCCGCTCATTCACACTCGCTATGTTAATATCGGATAATGGTGCATGAAGCGATATAATAAGATTGGTCGTCTGATATACCTCCTTCACACGCTCTTTGAATTCGCCCTCCACACGCTGCAAGCCCTCACCTACTATCTCCCAGCCCTGAAAACCCACATCCTCGAGCTGATATACCCATTTCAGGGGGCTGACTGTTGCATCTACCAGTGAAAAACTTATCTTAAGTTCCATAGTATACTTAATATATTTTACTTAATTGTAAGAGCTAATAAAAAAGAGGCTATGGGCATTGCAGATACCGTTGTGAGCGAGATATTCGGGCGTGGTAAGGACCTGCCAAAGGTTCTCACTGAGGCTATCAAGCACGAGCTTGGCGTTAGCATAGGTGAATTCAGTGAGAAATCGGGTATACCAGTAAGTACACTCTATAAGATCCTCGCTGGTGAGAGGGACCCGAATTTACGCACCTTCAGGAAGATAATAACTACAATAAGAGAGATAGAGATAGGAAGTGCGGAAAAGAGGAGATTTATCGCTGTTGTTTGCTCCCGGGGCTGTCTTGACGTGCTGGACCGGAGGAAGATAAGTATAGGAGAAGAGAGCTTTGATATCAGGGAGTACGCAGTAACGACGATGGAAGAAGCAATAATAGCAGCGATTCAAGCGGAGCGTGAAGGCGCTTCTGCTCTTGTCTGTGCTCCTATTGTCAGTCCAACAGTGGAGAGGATAGTAAATATACCTGTTGCGACGATAAGACCGAGGACGAGCATTATGTTGGCTATTGAACTGGCAGCGAAGAAGATATGTTGACTTTTATACTTTTATTTTATATAACAAAAAAGTATCTATATTATTAAGTGATGGCAATGAAGAAGATTAAGGGTGTAGGGGAGCAGCACTGGATGTATCGCTATGTAGAGCGGTTAGATAGTGAAGAGGGTATGTCAGCGGAGGAGATATACGAAGAAGAGAACGCCCGTCGGGCTGCAGAGGGGTTGCCATTGCTGAAGTTCAATTCCGTTGGGCGGACATTGAATACCTTTGGGTATCCGAAATCGGGCACAAAGCGGAAGCAACTGGAAGAGGTGAAGCCGGTGCGTATCGGTGTCTTTATAAAAGAACTGAAGCGGAAGGTGGATAAGCTCAGTGAGCTTATAAAGGAAGAGAATCTATCACATCTGGAGCAGGAGTTCGTATGGCTATTCATAGAGGATTATCCAGAGTCACAGATAAGAGATATGCTACACCTGGGTGAAGAGGAGATGCAGGAGATAAAAAAGAAACTGCACTTGATTTGATTGATCTCACATTCCGCACTTTTAAAGCTTTAAGGATAATATTTTAAGAATTGCATACAGATAAGAACCCAATGAAAGATGTTCTTTATACGAGGGTATGTTCATATCTGCACGTCATCGCGATTTTATTCTTTTCACCCCCTATTTCAACACGATTTTGCAAGGAATAAGAGAAGGAATGGATTAACCGGCGTCTTCCGCTTCGCTTTGCATTGCTCTCTTCCTTGAACTGGGCAAAGGCGTATCTAACCGTAACCGGCGCAATACATCCGCTCATACTCATGACCGAGCAAAGAAAGGACTTTATAGTGTATCGGCTTCATATTCAAGACCGCCACCATCTTTGATCCTCTGTAAAGGACTGTAATACCCTCAAACACCTGGAAGACACCGCCGTATCCGGTAATGTCTCACCTGCCTTCTCCAGTGCCTCACGCAACTTGCGCTCTGCAATACTGTAAACCATGAGTGCGAGCCCCTAGGAAGCGAAAAACTCTCTCCGCATGCTGCTTAAGCCCTTACAGTAAACCATTTCAGGGTTTTCGGGGACCTCCCCCGTCCCCCCGTTTTCTCTCTTCCTCTTCGTCTCCATCGCACCGCTTTTCTCTCTCCCGTGCAGCCTTCAGTGCGTCTTCCTCGCTGTAAAACTCCTGATTGGAGAGAGGCCATACCTCTTTCCCCACCTGTTCTTTCTCCTTCTTTATCTTCTTCTCCAGCGTTTTCGCCGCCGTATTCCACCTCGATGCTGAAGAGGCGGTAACCATTGAGAGAAGTGCTTTTCATCTTTTCCGTGTCCGCGTTTTCCAGCACTTCTTTCGCTTCGGATAACGTTTCTAGAACCCTCATTATCCACTCTGCTTTCAACCCTTCCCTTATCAATATCTCCACAGGCTTTGTTGCCATGAACTCGGGGAATAGGTACAGTGGGCGGTCCACAAATCCAAGAGCGTTAAGGACCATGGCAACAACTGCCTCGCCACAGGTCACTTTCTGGCGTGGATCCACACCAACGATCCTCTCGATTTCGTCAGCCAAGCCGATTTCCTTGCACACCATGGCTACTATGCCAAGGTGGTCAAGGTTCTTGCTGCTATAATCGAGTGGGTGAGTAGATTCACTGGCATAGATATTATATGAAATGATGCTTATTTAAAGTTATGCATAGAGTATTGCAAAATAAAATTCTGAGGTAATTTATATCAAGATGTGCGGAATATAGGTTATTATGAACAAATCTTCTTTTTTCATCTCTGGAAAACACCTCGACCTACTTTACCTATACACATCCTAATTTATATTAAACTTATTCCTTCATCTTTCCTTTTTCGTGAACCCATATATTTCGACATTCATCTCTTCGTGCCTTTTCCTTTTTCGGCACATGGTTACGCGTCGTTTAGGGTGGCGGCCTCACTCATTTTGGCGATCCTCTAAGGGATCATGAAAAGTACGAGGCTCTTATTGCCCTATTTTCCTTATAGTATTCCTTTCTTGTCAGCACCCAGTAGACCGATTCCGCCAAGTGACGAGCTGTTGCAACGATTGCCACTTTTTCCCCTCTCCTCGCTTTTATTTTGTTGTATATCCTCTGGAAGCGATTTGGTTTAGAAGAACGGACTGCTGCCCTATAATTGCGCTAGCACCCTGGCATCCACCTTGTCTGTCTTCACATGCTTCTTCGCAAATGGCTTGACATAAACCGATGTGCCAAAAGCACCTCTATCCCCCTTCATCCAAATATTCATACGCAAAAATACCCGAAGTCGACGCCTTAGTAGCTCAACTTTTTATGCACATCCAATCCTATATACATATGCACTCCTTTTTGTTTAACTTCCTATGGTTGAAGGAGTGTACACTTAAAGTCACCGTAGATAATAAGATCTCAAAGATATATAAGATAGAGTAGCAATAAGTGGTTTTAGCATCGGAACAGTAAACGCATACGAAGTAGGCGTTGAATGGACGAATGATTACGGATTTTGGTACAATGACCCAGATGAAGTGGATTTTGCATTGTATTCGGGACACGGAAGCCTACGGGATTCTACTTCAATAATGACCACGACGACAAGAAACTCCGAGGCATAGATACCCATCACGATGCTGAATGGGGCGACCTCGATCTTGAATGGATAGCCTTGGCATGTTGTGAAGTTCTTAAGAACAGCGATGATGGCGAGTGGTACGAACGATGGGGATATGAGGTATTCAAAAGGTCTTCATCAGATAGAAGGATTTGATACATCTGTTAGCGACGACCCTAACCAATTGTCGTTTTAAGTGGCGGTAGTAAAAAATGGTGTTTTGATAGATTGGAGAGGGATATGATGATCTTTTGTGAATGGTTGATGGAGGGGGTTAAACGAAATACCAAACCGCGGTCCTCCAGATCCCGTAATATTCTCGAGAGCGTGGACTTCGGTATCCCAGTTCGGGCTGAGAGGTCCGCCTGGTTCATCTCGCCGTATTCCATGAGCGCTTCTATCACGCGCTTCTCGTTGCTATTATGCGAAGTCTGTGTCTATTGCTCAGTGTTTCGCAGAGGTCAATTATTTCGTCTATGCCTTTTGTCATAATTTTCTTACATATGTAACTTTTTCCTTACATGTGTAAGTTTCAACTCTAACGAGGAAAGTTTTATATATCAGCTTCAATATAAGCAACTTTTGCGCTAAGTCATTGCTACCAGTGCGATATAAAACGATGTAGCAAAAAGAAGGCGGGAAGAAATGGAGATGTTAGGAATGGTAGAGGTGCCTTCGGGTAACGTGGTAAGTGCATCAGAGCGCCGAGGAGGGGCGCCATATAAATACCCGGCGCAGTAGGAGGTGATACGAAAGATGAAAAAGCAAATTGCAATAGTAACAGTAGCGATAACATTGACGGCGGTTTTGATAGTGCCCACGATTATGGCATTCGCGGTGAAGAATGGAAATTCAGTGCAGTACTCTTCTCATCGGGGACTCAATTTTATAACCAATAAGTCTGTTACAGCATCCAATCAGCCAATTACCGTAGGTAATGGAGTGATAAGGGTGTGTAAAAGTATCTCAAAGGTCTCTGATGATGCTGTGTTGAATAATTCCTCCACATCAATGAATGAAAAACCAGCCACGAATCTTGATGGTCCCGAATGGCGAGTACCAGGTAAAATCACAGAGGGAGTCATAGAGGGAGTACCAAAAGGTAAAATCATAAAGGGAACACCCGAAAATCCCGAACAAGTGATACTTTATGTTAAGACTGCTGACGGAAAACTTCATCCACTGAAAGCGACAATTAGAGTCTTATGAATAGGTGATCCCAGTGAGTGACGACCCTCATCCTAATGATGGTTCTGGTGGCTATCTGTGATTACACAATAAAGTTTTAACCCCCTCCAAAATGTCACCATTCAGCAAGTCTTTGTAGGCTTCCTTTATCCCTGAAACCCAATGAAATAGCGATGCCAACCAAAACGACACCAAGAGAAGCAATCTTTGTCACAGAAGACA
>Ga0190306_1000190_pt1 | contig 23827 bp, 18 predicted proteins | sample 48700734_MG_FD_161657 | JGI IMG/M metagenome (GOLD analysis project Ga0190306, IMG submission 161657) | Hydrothermal vent sediment bacterial communities from Southern Trench, Guaymas Basin, Mexico - 4870-07-3-4_MG | ecosystem: Environmental > Aquatic > Marine > Hydrothermal vents > Sediment ... | reverse complement strand
TCAAGTAGAGATGCCTAAATTGTGATAAAGTAGAGACGCCCAAATTGTGATAAAGTAGAGACGCCCAAATTGGTCGTCTCTACTTTATCTAATCTTTTTTCTGCCGACATTATAAATATGTTTCGCCATAATGTTATATATATTGTTTTATTTTTCAATTCCTTGATTTTATTTGGGCAGTCTTTAGTCTTACAAAACGAAAATTTAAAAATTGAACAAACAATAAAAGGTGGATATGATCTCTGGATTAAGGCAGTTCCCGGGATAGGTTCAGTATTAATTACAGAGTCTACAGCTGACCCTCTTAAACAAGCCAGTTCTTTTTCATTGAGAGATCCTGTTTATCATTCTGTCAATGGAGATGAAAAAAGACTATTAAATGGTAAATTCCTTGAAGCACAGGGTAAAACCCAGTTTGCATTAATTGATTCAACTCCTGAAATAAATGGTGAAATGGGAAAGGCCTTCCATATATTTATTCCATATATTGTGGATTATGGGTATAGCTGGAGTCGCTCCGGTGAACTGCAGGTTCTTGACGGTACATGGATAAATATTCGTACCTTTGAAAAGCCCTATGCTGATTATACAGGAGCTTTCCATGATAATCCTTATATTATTAAAGTAATACAAAAACCTTTTTCGGGTCCACCTGAAGGGAATTATATGGATGAAGCAGTAACTGCTTTTGAAGAGATTGCAAGTGATGGTGAAATAGTTTTTGGAACAGGTCAGGAAGATATAATTAATAATATTCGCTGGATTCTGGAGCAAACTCATGGAGATACTCTGGATCTTGTTCTTTGTCTTGATACGACCAAAAGTATGGAGGATGATATTCCCTATTTAAAGGATTCACTTATTCCTATGCTTTTGGAAGAAACTTCCGGTTTTTCAAAATTCCGTTTTGGAATGGTGTTATATAAGGATTATTTTGAGGAATATGTTACAAAGACAATCCCATTTCAGGAAAACTTAGATTATATTCAATCATTTCTTAACAATATACGTGTGTATGGAGGAAGAGATATTCCCGAAGCTGTAAATGAAGCATTATATGCAGGTATTCATAAGTTTGACTGGAGTGCCGACAGCAGAGAAATAATTTTAATTGGGGATGCTCCTCCCCATCCCCGACCCAGGGGTAAGGTAACATCTCAAATGGTTTCTGATGATGCAGAAGCATTAGGTATAAGTATAAATTCAATAATATTACCCCAGTAGATGCAAGGCATGCCTTGCATCTACATGGTTATGTGTTGTTATTATTTGTCTCACATCCATAGACAATCCCGTAAAAATAAATAAAGTACCTTTTATGAATAAATCTATGAAACTAGCCGATTGGTTTCCATTACTAAAAATTCATAGGTAAATTTATTCAACAACTGCTGATTAATACAGTTATTCCCGAGGGAGAAGAAATATTACTGGAAATTGAGTTATAGAGGGAAAAAAGTAGGGACAGTCACGCAGGATTTGCGAAGCAAACCCTGCGTGGCTGCCCCTACTTAACTCCCAAATATTTTTAAGTTCTAGAAAAGACCTGTTACCTTACCTGTTTCAACATCCACATCAATTCTTCTGAATGCAGGATCTGAAGCTGTACCAGGCATAAGTTTAATTCCACCTGCGACAGGTACGATAAATTCAGCCCCCTGATAGATTAGAACATCTTCGATTGGGAGGGTCCATCCTTTTGGTCTGCCCTTAAGAGTAGGTTCATGGGAAAGGCTGAGTTGTGTTTTGACCATACATGTCCCCATTGGCGCCAGAATGGGATCCTCCTGTACTTTCTTTAACTTTGCTTCTGCTTTTTCTGAGTAAGTTACACCATCAGCACCATAAACTTCTTTTGCTATTCTTTCAATTCTTTCTTTATGTGGGGTAGATGCTTCATAAAGAAACTTAAAGTCTGGCTTTTCTTCGCATGCTGCAATTACTTCTTTAGCCAGTTCTTCCGCACCGGCTCCACCAAATTGCCAGTGAGTGGAAACTGCGACTCTTGCACCAGCTGCCTTAACTGCTTTTCTTACTGCTTCTACTTCACTATCTTTGTCTGTGTAGAAACTGTTTATACAAACAACAATTGGAATACCGCTCTTTTTTACAGTCTCAATATGCGCAAGAAGATTTTCCATTCCTTTTTCTACAAGTTCAACGTTTTCTTCTGAATATGCTGGATCAAGTGGTTTTCCCGGAACAACTCTTGGTCCTCCTCCATGCATTTTAAGGGCTCTTATTGTTGCAACTATAACTGATGCGTTTGGTGTAAGTCCGGAATATCTGCATTTAAGGTTCCAGAATTTTTCAAAACCAATATCAGCGCCAAATCCACTTTCAGTTACATGATAATCTGATAATTTAAGACTGAGCTTATCTGCAATTATTGAAGACTGTCCTATTGCAATATTTGCAAATGGACCTGCATGAACAAGTACGGGTTGACCTTCTACAGTCTGCATAAGTGTTGGATTAAGAGTTTTTACCATAATAGCAGTCATAGCACCTGCTACTTCAAGATCATCACAGGTAACAGCTTCACCCTTCTTATTATAGGCAACTGCCATTTTGCCAATTCTTGCCCTCATATCTTTAAGATCACTGGCTACAGCTAAAATAGCCATAAGCTCAGAAGAAACCGTAATTTGGAATCCGCTTTTCATCATAAAGCCATCCATTTTACCACCGATTCCCATAATAATTTCACGTAAGGCCTGTGCGGAAAAGTCTATTGCCCAGCCAATAGCAGGGTTTCTTGGATCAATGTTAAGACGTTTAAGGTTCTTTTTCCCCAGGGTAATATCCCCATAGTTGAATTCATGTTGAATTCTTGCAGTCATAGCCGTCATTGCCAGGTTATGAGCATTTGTTATGGCATCAATATCACCGGTAAGTCCCAGACTGAAATCTGTCAGTGGTACACATTGTGATATTCCCCCGCCTGCAGCTGATCCTTTTACGTTAAAAGTAGGTCCTCCTGATGGTTGTCTTATGGCACCGGATACTTTCTTGCCAAGAGCCCCAAGACCCTCAACCAGTCCCATTGTAGTAGTTGTTTTCCCTTCCCCCAGAGGAGTAGGTGTTATTGCTGTAACTTCGATATACTTACCGTCAGGTTTGTTTTCCAGTCGCTTCATTATTTTCTGGTAATCGAGTTTTCCAAGGTAGTGTCCATAGGGTAATAGCTCTTCTTTTTCGAGTCCAAGTTCATCTGCAAGTGCATATATTGTTTTCATAGTTTTTTCTGCTTCTGTAGCAACTTCCCAATCTTCCATTTTGGTGGGATCAAGTTTTGTTGATTTACTCATGATTTCTCCTAATATTGAAATATTTATAAAATAATATAATGAAAAGTTAAAAAATACAATAAAAAATTAGGTAATAAGTAAAAAAATCGATTACTAATCTATGTAATTATAAAAAAACGAATATTTATTGTACTGTTTTGTGTTTTTTTGCATTTTTATATACTTTATAATAGACAGGCACGTGCATTATATTATGAAAATATAAAGAATTGTGAAAAGTTAAATAATGCATTTATAATTCAAGTATGAAATCGTACTTTCTTCAAAATATCTTTGAATCAGTTTTGAATCAAACCTGCAACAGCAGCTCCCAGTATAGGAGCATCACTAATATGGCAGAACTCTACATATTTGCCCTTAGTGTTTTCCAGGTATTGCTTTAAATAAAATTCAGTACGAAATTTTAGACCTCTGGTTTTGTAATAAGTTGTCCCATCTGCAGCAATACAGACGGGTTGTGCAGGATTATCACCTTTTTCAGTTTTTACAACCACTGCAGCAAGCTGAGCAGCAGTTAGTTTTGCCGCTCTTTCAATAAGTTGATCCATAAGTGTAAAAAGAATAATTTTATCAGAATCTGTCCGGCATATTTGAGTGAGAGAATTTTCAGAGTTATCGGGATTATTTAAAAAAGTATCCATAACAATAGGATTAAGGGTAGTAGTTTTTATTATTTCTGTTTTAAATTTATCAGAAAATAAACCCTCTTCTGCAGCTTTCTTTATTACCAGAAGAGCCAGGGACCCTTGATATGCACCTGAAATCATTTTTTCGAAGACACCTTCATTTGGCTTATGCGTACCTGCACGGAACTCTGCATCCAGAGTTCCACCTGCATAAACATTAAACTGACCACTTTCCATATTAATAGCCTGGCTTAAGTTATTCTGTAAATTTTTAATTTTTTTAATATTGGAATTTTTTTCTATATAGCTGCAGTTTGTTCCTGTTCCCAGAATAAATCCAATATAAGAATCATAATTTTTCTTTTGCGATTTACCTGCAAGAAGAGTAGCAACAGTGTCATTTAGTATTACAATTGTTTTCTTTTTATTGAACCCTTTTTTATCAAGTGCATCAATCAGGTTTTTTCCAATCATACATCCTTCTACTTCAGGTGCCTTAACTTCCTTTACAAAGTGTATTAGTTTCCCATCCCCATTTGGAAAAATTTCTGTCGGGTAGGAAAAGCAGAATCCTATTTTTTCACTATCACTAACTGATTCTTCTAAAAACCCTGCAATCCTCCTAAAAAAATCATCTTTACTTACGTTCCCCTCATTCTCTGTTCCAGGCATTTTAAATTTCCTGAATTTGCTTATTTCCGGTATTCCGGTTCTTTTAAATTTTACAGTTGCAACTCTGAAATTCGTTCCTCCGGCATCCAGAACAATAACAGGTTTATTTAAGGGCAGATTTTTTCCAGTTTCAATATAAGTTGGAATCATCATTAAGGAGGATTGTTCTCCGGCAAGACCTTTGTTCATCTCTTCAAGAAAAAGAGAGCATATTTTATCTACTTCAACCAGCTTAGGATTCATTTTATATTCTGTCAGGAAATCTTTTGCAATTTTAACATAGCTATTCATATATTTATCCATTTGAGTTTTTTGCGCCGTATCTCATTTACTATATCAATTAAGAAAATGATCTACAAATTTATCCATTTGAAAGTACTCACTAAACATTTCCTCAATTTCCACAATCTTTTTATTATCATAGAGCTGTATTTTTGAGTTTTCAAAGGTATAGAATAATTTTCTTTCTACAGTCTCTGTGTTATCTTCAAGTACTAGTGTAGGTATTTTTGATTTATTTATTTTCTTAATGTTTTCCGGTTTTAATCCTCTTTCTGCCTTTGCACATGAAATAATTAGTCCCCCAATAGGTTCTGATAGTTTATCACTGTACTCTATAATTTTTTTTATTCTGCCTTTTGAACCAGCTGCAATTAAAACAATATCTCCGGAGTGAAGAAATTTTTCGAGATCAAGATATTCTTCTAAAAGGCTTATTATCTTTATAGATCTACATGTCCTGTGCCATGGTTCTGTATCAGAATCGCCAATGACATTAGCTTTTTTAAGATGTTTTTTTACTACTCCCATGGATGGGTTTGGAAGATCTTCTATAGTTGGAAGATATCCGTAAATGGAAATTGGGTGTTTAAAACCTGGATACATTTCCTGTAAAAGCTTTTCTGTAATATACTCTTTTACTGTATTTATTTTATTGGGAATAAGTCTGTTAAAAAGTATTCCCCTAACATTAGTTTTCATGTATAAAAAATAAGATAGATCTACTTCAAGCATATCTAAAGCTTTTCCTATTCCTCCACCGGATATGTAGAGTATATCTGCTCCTATTAGATTTCCTACATGAGCATTGGATAGTCCCACAATACCTCCGACTCCGGGATGTCCTGTTCCTTCTGCAATAATAATATCTTTATTTGCCATTGAATCAAATGAATTTACTATATCCCTTGAAAATTTTTTTGAAATGTTGGATTTATCTTCATTTTTAAGGTAGTCTTTTGTAAACCCTGAACCTAACTGTACCGGAGAAAGATTTTCCAGTTTCATATCCGGTATACCGCAGAACTTTTCAATTACCTTTACATCTTTATCAACTTTGGCTCCACCTGATATTTGAACAAGTTCCTGTCCAACCGGCTTTATATATCCAATTTTTTCAGGCGGCATAAATTTTCTAAGCAGAGATATAAGACCAATGCTGGCAACTGTTTTACCGGCATGCTGTCTGAATCCAGTGATATATACAATTTTTGGTGCCATGTTGCCCTCCTTGCTGCCTATTACAAGAATAACTCATAAAAAGTGATTTCACAAGAAGCATTTTTAATAAATATCTTAATTCCATGAAGCAGGAGTACTATTTATCTACTACTAGCTATTACAATGTCATTGTATAAAGAAATATACCGAGTTGAAACAAGCCGCCTTAAAAATTGGGATTATGCATCTGATGGATATTATCTACAATAGGCAGGATGGCATTTAAGCGATAATTGTGCAGGATTGTGTAATACCGTAGAGACGCAGGATCTTGCGTCTCTGCTATACAAAAAAAAGTGATTTTCTCCATGATCACTAATACATAAATTGATGATTTATTTAGGAAGAAAAATAAATTTAGCTGAACTATCACTGTAGTATTAGTTCAAATGTTTTTTTAAAATCAGTCTTTAAAACCGATTGAAATCAAGAGATTTTCAGTATATTCTCGGTATATCAAAATCGGGAGGGATTTGGTGAAGGCAAAAAATTCTCTATCAGCACTTGGAAGAAAAATATTCCTTGACAGATACGCATTAAAAGATGGAAAAAAAGATACTCTGGCAATTGATGATATAGTAGTGGTGGTTGTTAATAAGGCAACTGGCCAGCGGGAAATAGGAAAGGTTTCTGATATAGACGGAAATAATGTAACGGTTGAACTGGAAGACGGGACAAAGCAGACACTGCCTGTAGAGCAGCTTGACAAACCCCTGGAAACTGATCCTTCCCAGATGATAAAAAGAGTGGCTACGGCTCTTGGAGATGGAGAAAAGGATGAAGTCAGAGATGAATGGGTCAATAATTTTAAATGGCTTCTGGATGACTGGCGTTTTGTACCTGCCGGGAGAATTCTTACAGGTGCCGGAACAGATCAGAATTTAACATTTTATAACTGTTATGTAATACCTTCTCCCTCAGACAGCAGGGGTGGAATAATGGAAACTCTTGGTCATATGACAGAAATTATGTCCAGGGGTGGTGGCGTAGGTATTAATTTGTCTTCTTTAAGACCCCATCATGCCTATGTTAAAGGTGTAAACGGCCGATCCAGCGGATCGGTATCATGGGGAGCTCTCTATAGTTACGTAACTGGTCTTATTGAACAGGGAGGCAGCCGCAGGGGTGCCTTGATGTTAATTCTGAATGATTCCCATCCTGACATAATGAATTTTATTTCCAGTAAGAGAGAGATGGGGCAGATAACCAATGCAAATATTTCTGTTGCTGTAAGTGATGCTTTTATGGACGCAGTAAAAGAGGATAATGACTGGGATCTTGTTTTTCCGGATACCAACGATCCTGATTATGACACATTGTGGAATGGTGATCTTAATGTATGGAAGAAAGCCGGTAAATCTGTAATTACATATAAGACTGTAAAAGCCAGAGAAATTTGGGATTCTATTATAGAGAGTGCATGGTCAAGTGCAGAACCTGGTATTTTCTTTGTAGACAGATATAATAAAATGAGTAATTCCTATTACTATTCTACAATTCAATGTACAAACCCATGTGGTGAACAGGGTCTGCCTCCCTGGGGTGTATGTAATCTGGGAGCGCTTAATCTTTCCCGTTTTGTAGAGAACGGCGAAGTTGACTGGGATTCCCTTCGAAAAGCTGTTCGTTATGCTGTAAGGTTTCTGGATAACATTATAGATACAACTCCCTATTTTTTTGACGTTAACAAAGATCAGCAAATGTCAGAGCGGCGCATTGGCCTTGGTACCATGGGCCTTGCAGAAATGATGATTGGTTTGAAAATTCGTTACGGAAGCGAAGATTCTGAGCAATTTATTGATAAACTTTTTAAATTTATTGCAGTGGAGTCCTATCTGGCCAGCAGTGATTATGCAGAGGAAAAGGGATCTTTTCCAATGTTTGATGCTGATAAGTACCTTAAGAGCGGTTTTATGAAAGGTATGCCTAAAAATGTTAGGGATAGAATAAAAGAAAAAGGCATTAGAAATGTTACTCTTTTAACTCAGGCGCCTACCGGTACCACAGGTACAATGGTTGGAACTTCAACAGGAATAGAACCTTATTATTTCTGGGAATGGGAAAGAAAGGGTCGTATGGGTTCCCATACAGAAAGGGTTTCCGTTTATGATGAATGGAAAAAAACTTCAGGAGATGCAAAACTACCTGATTATTTTGTAACAGCTATGGATCTTTCTCCGGAAGATCATGTAAAGGTTCAGGCGGCAATCCAGAAATGGGTTGATTCCAGTATTTCGAAAACCAGCAATACTCCCAATCATTATACAGTAAGCCAGACAAAAGATCTGTACCAACTGATGTATGATACAGGCTGTAAGGGCGGCACAATTTACAGGGACGGTTCCAGAGATGAACAGGTTCTTTATGCTAAAAAAGAGGATGGAGAGAAATCAGAAGATCCAGCAAAACCTGTTGTAGATATTAAGCCGAGAGTTCGCCCTACAGTTTTATTTGGAACTACCTATAGAAAACATACCCCCATTGGAACAGCTTATATTACAGTTAATGCCGGCAAGGGAGCCATTGAAGAGCCTTTTGAGGTATTTATAAACGTTGCAAAGGTTGGTTCTGATGTAGCAGCAGACGCAGAAGGTCTGGGTCGTCTTATAAGCCTTATTCTTCGTATGCCCAGCCCTCTTACTCCTGTAGAAAGAGTTGCCAGTGTAATCGGCCAGCTCCGTTCTATTGGTTCAGGCAGACACCATGGTTTTGGTAAGAATAGAGTCATGAGTCTTCCCGATGCAGTAGCCCAGGTTTTGGAAGAGCATATAGGAAAGGTAAATGGGGATAGCTATCCTGTGCTGCCGGATGAAGAAGATGAACTTGCTGCGCAGCAGCTTCCACTGTCTTTTTCTGAGCCTGTGGCAGATCTTTGTCCCGTATGTGGTAATGCTACCTTTATGTTTATTGAAGGGTGTAAAAAATGTCATTCCTGCGGGCATAGTGAGTGTTAGAGTAGATTTTAGTTGACAATACGGGTTTTTGTTACTACATTAACAGTAGATGGAATGGGATGAGGCAAAAAGAAAGAGTAATCTAAGTAAGCATGGTCTGGATTTTTCAGATGCTGCTTTTGTATTGGAAAGTCCCTTCAGGCTGGATATAGATACGATTCGTAATAATGAAAACCGCACTCATTCCTTTGCGTATGTTTATAATTATTTGGCTGTATTGTCGGTTGTTCATACTGGCACCGAGAATCGAATTATTAGTTTCCGGAAAGCCAGCCGGGAAGAAAGGGAGGTTTATCATGATTGGCTTGCAAATGATTTTGAATGAACAAAAAGAAAAAATATTAGCCGTAACAGCTGTTCCTTCGGTTAATGGTGATTTTGTTTGGAATGGAAAAGATGAGGATGATCGCCCTTTAAGCAGATATGAAATGAGAGAGGCTATAAAGAATAAAGGTGGTCGACCCAGACTTGAAAATACTAAGAAATCAACTACCATTCGTTTAGATACTGAGGTACTTGATTATTTTAAATCACAGGGAAAAGGATGGCAAACAAGAATTAATGATATTCTTCAAAAATATGTTAATTCACAACATACAATATGATAGATATCCTGGGTACTATCTAATTCCCAATAGCCCCAGTACTTCACCCTTAGACGGTGTGCCGTAGAATCGTTTTCCTGCGACCTCAATTACAGGAATAGAATAAACCTTGTCTTTTATTGTTGATTTTAAGTGAGCTATAATTTCAATCTCTTTAATTTCTATTTCAGGATGCTCTGCTTTAAGTTCTTTTAAAATCTGCTTGTTGGAATGTATTTAGGGCAGATTACGAATTTGTAGTATAATATTTCCATTTTATATCCTTTTTACTGGAAGTTATTTTTGAAGCATTTCGTGGGCTTTGTACGAGCTTCGTACAAGAGGTCCACAGGCTGCATCTTTAAAACCCATTTTCATGGCCGCTTTCTTATATATTTCAAAAACATCAGGATGCACATATTCAATAACGGGATGGTGCTGTTTTGATGGAGCAAGATACTGACCAATTGTTAAAAAATCACATTTTGCTTCTCTTAAATCCCTTAAAGACTGTAGTACTTCTTCCTGGGTTTCTCCAAGGCCAACCATCATACCTGATTTTGTATATATTTTATCTGTTGTTTCTTTAACACGTTTGAGCAGTTCCAGAGACTGACTGTACTTTGCCTGAGGTCTTACTTCACTGTACAATCTTGGAACTGTTTCGATATTATGATTTATAATAACAGGTTTAGCTTCAATTACGGTGTTAAGAGCATCTCTGTTACCCTTAAAGTCCGGGATAAGAACTTCAATTGCAACTTCAGCTGATACTTTCTTTATCTCCCGAATAACATCTGCAAAATGAAAGGCTCCTCCGTCAGGAAGATCGTCCCGGGTTACAGAAGTAACAACGACATACTTTAACCCCAGTGCTTTTACAGCATCAGCAATATGCCCTGGCTCAAGTTTGTCTATTTCCTGACCGGCTCCTGTTGCAATATTGCAGAAGGTGCAGCTTCTTGTACAGACACTTCCAAGTATCATAAAAGTTGCTGTTCTTTTGCTAAAGCATTCCATTCTGTTGGGACAGTTTGCTTCATCGCATACTGTTGTTAGGCCAAATTTATCAAGGGTTTTCTGAACGTAATTAAGATTTTCTCCTCCCTGCATTCGAATACGGAGCCATTCAGGTTTTTTTAGGTGAGGTCTTTTTTTTACTGTTTTTTCCGGTGATTTAATCGTGGTATTCATTAATTATTTCAACATCCTTATAGTTAAAGATTTCGGCAAGGTATTTCCCTGTAAGTTCTTTTATTTTGTTCATATCCTGATTTTTACCGGTTATTTTTTTTATGGAAGTAACTCCCTTATCTGTAATTCCACATGGGATAATCCAGTTAAAATGTTCAAGATTGGTATTTATATTAAATGCAAATCCATGCATTGTTACGGCTTTGTGAATAGATATACCTATGGCAGTAATTTTTTCATTACCAACCCAGACCCCTCTGTGTTTAAGGTCTCTGTCGGAACTTATACCATATTCCTCTTTAAGTAGTCTAATAAATATTTCTTCCACATTTGCTATAAACTTCTTTAATTCTCTTTGTTTGTTATAAAGATGGAAAATTAGATACCCAACCAGTTGCCCTGGCCCATGGTATGTAGCTTCTCCACCCCGATCTATTTCATAGAGTCCAATACCCTGTTTTTTTAAAACCTCATCTGAGAGAATTATATGATGATCTTCTGTTCTTTTCCCTTTTGTAATTACAGGAGGGTGTTCCAGAAGAATAAGAGTGTCATTTATTTCTTCATTCTGGCGTTTGTGCATCAACTCTTTTTGAAGTTCCAGAGCCTCACCATAATCCACCAGACCTTTATTTAATATTGTAAGTTTCATAGGGGGAGTATATATAAAAACTGTTATTTTAAAAAGCAATTTTATCAGAAATAAGGCGATTTTTATCTATAGCTCTTACCTGATTATTTATCCCCCTAAAACATAAACAGTCTTATCTTCTAAGATCTTTTTTTGTGAGTAAATTTTTTCATCCCAGCTAAGGTCTTCATCTCTGTCAAAAATAACAAGCCAACCTTCTCTGCAGCCCAGAAGATCCATATAACGGCCAATCTGCTCTATTCCTTCTGTTTGTACTTTATCTCTGGAACGTCCCCGGGGACCACCGCAAACTTTAAGTTCTATAGGATATTTATAGCTTTCATAAATAACGCATAGATCGAGACGCCGCTTACCGGCAGCCATTTCTCTTAGTATTTTACCTCTGCCATTTATGACCCTCTGGAGGAAGGCCTGGAGAATAAGATGGGGAGCTGCTTCTTTATACTGATAGAGTTCTGACCATATTTCACTGTTTTCGCGCCAGAAGTCCTGAAAATCTTTTAACAGGTAGTTCATATGAATTTTCCCATCTTGTAGATAACGGGGGATTTTATATGGATAGAACTCCATTTTAAGGGCTTCCTGACTGTTATAACTCAGGGTACGCAGTATTACTTCTCCATAGATAGGGTTTGAAGGTTCCACATTTCCACGATCTTCCCGTATTAATCCAAGATCCAGTACATACTGATAATCGTCTGAAAGTTTCTCAAAAGTTTTTTCCTCTCCCATTATAATAGGTTCAATTACTTTTCGAACCCGTTCCTCTTTTAAGCGTTCAAGTAAACTGTCAATATGAACATCCCTGCGAAGTATAATAGTATTGACCGCCTGTTCGACATACTCTGTTTTAATAGTAAGGGAATTATTATTATTCAGCATTTCTACCACAATTTCCCGGGCTATGGCATTAACCAGCCAGGGCTGTCCCTGGGTGTAGTAATAAATTGAATCTGTTACTTCTTTGATGAATATTTGACCAGTAAGTTTTGTATGCTGATAAAGTAGTGATGTTATCTCTTCTCTGTTGAAATTTCGCAAAGTAAGGCTTTTTGTTACAATATTGAAGGGACTGGCGCTACCCAGAGTTTCCCGTCCATTTCTTATATGAGCCTTGTAATCCCTAATGTCCCTCATACCAACCAAAGCCAGGGAATGGATGAAGGGGATTGTCCCTCTGTTTACATAACCGCTTCGCAGCTGTCTAAGAAAAGAAATTAAAGTGCTGTCTGCAAGGCAGTCGGCTTCATCGAAAAAGATAATAAGGGGTTTATCCAGGGATGCACAAAGATCAGTTAAAGATTTTTGTAATATATTGCTTGTGTTTTCCAGATTATCTTTTCCTGAAAAGTATTTATCTTTTAGAATTACGGAATAACTGATGGCCTGTTCCAGTGTATACCAGATAGCAGGAATGCCCTTTTCGGCGTCATTGATTCCCTGAACCGTTTCTAAAGAACAATATAAGGCATAGTAATTACCAGATTCATTAAGCTTATTAACCAGATCCAAAAGTAAGGTGGTTTTACCACTCTGCCGGGCAGCATGAATTACAAAGAACTGTTCATCGTCAATAAGGGGTAAGATTGTACTTAGTCTGTCAGAGGCTGGCAGCATATAATGTTTTTTTGAAAAACATGGTCCTGCAATGTTAAAAATCTTTTTCATAGTGTTATTATACATTGGTTTCTCTTAATAAGGCTATCCTAAAATCCTCCTCCCAAAAGCAGAACTCCTGGATATGTCTCCCGCGGTCTTAAACCCTCTCCCACTTAAAGTCGGAAACGTTTCTAAGCCCGGAGTTAAAGTTAATGCCTACCATAAATATTTCTTTGTTTTCTGTCAGGTACTTCTCGTAGTACTTACGCTCTTTAATCTGCTTTATAGCTTCTTCTTTCCTGTCTACTTTAAACTCAAAAATATATATGGTGTTTTGGGTTTTAAGAGTTAGGTCTATTCGTCCTTTGTTGGTTGGATCTTCTGCCACAGTATCAAAGCCTAGAGCTGATAAAAAAGTATAGATTACAGAAGCATAGTAGCCTTCGTAATTTGCCAGTATATTATTAACATAGTTATTGTATGGTATGGACGAAAACAGGGCTATAAGAATATTTTTAAAACCTTCCAAATTTTTATTGGATAGCATCCTTATGGCCTCTATATTTTTTGATTTTAACTCTGTGCTTCCTCCTGCAAGATAATCAAAAAACAGTGTATTTAAAGATTTCTTAATCTCCAAATTTGGAATCTTCATTTTATAGCCAATTTCACTCCCTTCAATAATTTCTTTATCAAAGGTTAAATATCCTGTCTGCCACAGCAGAGCTACAATATCTATTCTGTCTACATCAAAGGCACTTAAGGTCTCTTCCCCAACAATTAAATTATCCAGGTTAGGCAGGTAGAAATTAGATGTTTTTAATACCTCTATCAGGAATTTAGGATTTCCGCTTTGCCACCAGTAGTTTGAAAATTTATGTTTTTTTGTAATGAAAATAAGAATATCGTAAGGATTACAGATTGGGTCAGACAGGTAATTATATCCATTATACCAGCGGCTGACTTCTTCTAAATTTACACCCTTTAGGTGTTCTCTAAAGGTTATTTCCAAATCATTCTGGGTATAGCCTGTTATGGTTCCATATTCTTCATCTATTGTTATATCCATTAAATTATTTAGTTTACTAAAAAGGCTCATTTGAGAGAATTTGCTAACACCTGTAAGCATTGCAAACTTAACGTGCTGATCACTATCTTTTATAGCAGAGTAAAAATTACCCAGGATCTCTCGATTCTTCTCAGCTACCTCTCTGTTAGTTATTACATCTATTATTGGTTTGTCGTATTCATCTACAAGAATTACTACTTTTTGTCCATATTTTTTATGTGCAGCCCATATAATTTCAGAAAAACAGCCATAAATATCATCGGCATCATCACATTCCAGCTCTAAAGTCCTTAGAATAATTTTAATTTTATTTTTTAAAGTTTTTAAGGTTGCCTCTGGGGTTTCGAAATTACCACTACCAAAACTAATATTAATTACAGGGTATTTAATAGCCCAGTTCCATTTGTTGTAAATGAATAGTCCCTCAAAATACTCCTTACTGCCTTTAAAGAGTTCGGAAATAGTATCTATTAACAAAGATTTACCAAAACGTCTGGGCCGGGATAGAAAATAATAGGTACCTCTTTCTATTAAATTGTAGATATGTTCTGTTTTATCAACATAGGCGTAGTTATCTTCACGTATCTTTGAAAATGTCTGTATTCCTATTGGTAGTTTTGTCATAGTCTCCCCACTCTTTTAAGTATACAGCGGATAATTAAAAATGTGAAGTTTATCAGTTTTTTTGTCTTCAGAGGATTTCCCGGAAAGCATCCTATCCCAGTATCCTCCGTCCAAATGCCGACTCTACAAAATGCAGTAAATGTGTGTAATCAATTTGCCCCTCTTTAATACAACCGGAAATATCAATTGCTCTCATTTGTTCAGATTTTGAGATTAGTTCCATAGCGAGATGAAGTTCTCTGGCTGTTAATCCTTCACTTAAATTATCTCCTACATCCTGACAAAAACTTAAGTAGAAACCATGAGTACCGGAACAAGCTGTTCTTAATGCTCTTCTTGTTACTTCTCTTATTCCAAGCAGGTCTATGTCTTCCATTGTAAAAACTGTTAGATTTAGCTTGCGTATAAGATCAGATTCCTCTTTTTCTGCTTCCTGAAGTCCAATTATAACAATATTTTCAGGGGAGAATTCTAAACTCATGTTTATATTCTTATCTACAAGGCCAAGGGCCGTTGAAAGAATTTTTCTATCATCTTTTGCTGTTTTAGAAACCATCAGGGAAGCATGGGAATCCAGTATAATCATTCCGCTTTGTCCCAGCACATTTTTCATAGCTGTAATTCCGGAAAGGGTTGCTCTTTCTGATCCCGCAATAAACGGTACAGTTCTGTTTTTGAAAGCCTGCTCAATATTAGTTGTAGAAGAGGATAAGGGACCTGTTACTTCAACTCCAAGAGAAGTGAATCTTGATTTAATTTCAGGGGTATTAAAAACAGGAGAAGATCCTACCATAGTAATTTTATTTTTAATAAAAGTACTTTTTGAAAGAATAGGGGTTTTAAGCACATATGCAGATGTCATTCCTGCAAGAAGCGCTCCATAATTAAGTGTAAAACCAATTTTATCTCCCAGCTGGGGTTTTTTATTTGCTTCAGTGATATTTACCAGAAGATGATCACTGGATGCTCCGATTATTGAAAGTGAACTATTAACGGGTGAGAGCCCATCAACATCAATATCTTCTCTTCCTATATTCAAAATACCTCTGGTCATTTCTCCTTTGTCTTCAAAAACCGGCTTTTCTCCAAATGCATTCATTCCTGTTTCTCCAATGGGCAAAGATGGTTTTGTTTTAATCTCAATTAGCTCTGCTTCCAGTGTGAATGCATCAAAGGATGTTCCAGGCCATCTATTTCCATACGCTGTTTCTCTTCCCAGCATTATTGCTTCACCTATTCTTAACTGGTTTATTTCCTTTGGCATTTTCCCCTGTCTAACCAAATCCAGTGCAGAAGAGTTCCCCCCGGAAAGAATATCCAGTTTTACATTCAGAGTGTCTTCTATTTTATGTGCATAATCCACAAGCATCTGCATATTTTTTTGTGATGGAAGAACACCTCCATAACAGGTTAGATTTGTACCAAGACCTGTCAGTTTTACTCCAGATAGCTGAATAATCTCTGTTGCTAATTCTATTAGATCATCCGGCAAAATCCCTTCCCGAAGGTCTCCAAGGTCAAGCATAAGAATAACTCCATGAACCTTCCCTTTTTTGTCAGCAGACCTGGATAGTTCTTTTATTACAGAAAGTTCAGAATTCAGGCTGATATCTACAGAATTTACAATTTCATCAACACCGGATAGAGGCGGAATTCTTAAAAGTGTAACAGGGTGATTTATTCCGCTCATCCGAAGTCTGTTTATATTCTCAATTCGTGATTCTCCTATCCCTTTTACCCCACCGGCAATCATAGCCTTTGCAACAGAAGGCATTCCACAGGTAACTTTAGAGACACCAATAACATTAATATCATTTTCTCCGCAAAAATCTACAATAATCCTTGTATTATCTTCTACTTTTTTCAGGTCTACTGTAATTACCGGTCCGGACATAATGCTTTCTCCTGAAATTTAATTTTATTCATTTGGTAATCCAAGGCTTTGTTTTAAAAGATTGACTGCAGCTTTTGGAAATAGTTTGGAAAGAACTCCAAGGCTGGCCATTGTGTAATTTTTATCAATGAGAAATTTAGTTCCATCTCCCGGATAGAGTTTTTTCCCGTGAGAGTTGGAAATTATTTTTTTCATGATTCGGATTCCGTTTTCAAGCCTTGTTAGGGCACCCCCTGTACCAATGCAGTACATTACTGCTGTAAGATCCCGTCCTTCCGCCATTTTGGTTTTACCTCTGGAGCCATATAGGTCTCTGAATGATCCGGTGTGTCTCTCCATGGCTGCAGCAGCTGCTGTATATGTAAGTTCGTGAGCAATTCTTTTTTCTTTGTCCGTTGTTGGAACCGGACCCAGATCTTCAACAATTTTACCCATGTAGTTTCTGGCTTCATCTGTATATAAATCGATACTTTTCTGATCCTGGAACATTATTTGCAGGACATTTTTTCTGTTCACAAAAATCCCCAGATCACCTTCAACAGTTCTTTTAGCAGATGGTTCAGGACTTATAAGAATCCGGTTTATTTCCTCACTACCATTTGTAACAGAATGAATATCAGTAGTAGCTCCACCTACATCAATAACTAACAGATCACCTATATCTTCTTTTAGAATTTCTGCAGCCAGCATGACACCCCCAGGGGTAGGTACTATTGAGCCATCTACCATATCTCTAATGTGTTCCATTCCCGGTGCATAAATAATATTTTCTTCGAATACTGCCTGAATCACTTTTCGGGCAGGAGCAATTTGCAAATCATCAATCCGGGGGTATACATTATCTACTATTATAAGTTTCCCCTCATAGTTAGAAAATATTTTTTTAATCTCATCCTGATTTTCAATATTTCCAGCATAGATTACCGGAATTTTAAATGAAGTCAGATTTAGAGCATTACAGATAGCTTCTGCATTTATTAATGCAGTATCTCTTTCCCCGTAATCAACTCCACCGGCAATCATAATGATATTTGGCTTTATATTTATCATTCTGTCTATGTCACTCTGTCTCATTTTACCGGCTGTTACCTGGTGAATATTAGCGCCTGCCCCAAGGGCTGCTTCTTTTGCAGCTTTCACTGTCATATCATAAACAAGGCCATGAACAGTCATACGTAATCCACCAGCTGCACTGGAAGTTGCAAAAAAGGAGTTCCATGTAATTTCTACAGGTTGATTGGATAGTTGCTTTTTGAGATTTTTGATAGCAGCATCGAGGCCAATTCGTACATCACCTTCTTTAATACTTGTAGGAGCAGAGCCCTGTCCTAAAAACACCGGGTCTGCACTTTCGATATTATTAAAAGCATTTACCAGAGTTGTAGTACTACCTATTTCAGCAACAAGAATGTCTATCTTCATTGTTTACTCTTATTTCTAACCATTAGATTGTGTAGGGGAGACAGGAGTAGGGAGACTGGAGAATGGAAGATTAAGAACAGATAAAGTATCACTTCTGCATCCCTCCTGTTTCCTGTTTCCTGTTTCTTTCCTTCACAAGAAAAGTAGCCACATTTATCCCTTTTGTACCCCGGCCGAATCCGGCGTCAATTCCCTGTTTTTCTGCTATCTCCGGTGATACCTGAGTACCTCCTGCAACCAGAATTATTCTATCCCGTATACCTTTTTCAATACATAAGTTATGAAGGTCCTTCATGCTTTTATAGTGTATATCATCATGACTGATAATGGTTGAGATAAGAATAGCATCTGCGTTTGTTTCAATTGCTGCATCAATAAGTTTTTCCAGGGGGACAGATGTTCCCAGGTAGTGGCAGTCAATTCCAAACCCTTCAATTCCACCATGTTTTATATCAATAATTTCTCTTAGTCCCACAGAATGTTCATCTGCCCCCACGGTTCCTGCAACAATAGTCATTGGATTTTCTTTTATTATGGATCTAATCTCATCCTCTGTCATAACCTCTGGTTCCGGTGGAATATCGAGTTTAGCTGTGTCTATTGTAAAATCAACCCTACCTTTAATCTCAACCCGGGTTCCTTCAGCAGGATGCATTACCTCTACGTTGATAACCTCGACATCTGTAAGACCCATTTTTTTGCCTATTTCTATGGCTGCAAAAGATGCTGTTCGTTTATCAGTTGGCAGAAACATTGTTGTCTGAACAATTCCATCACCCTGCCATTCCATTTCAGGCATTATTTTTGATGTTTGACGGAGTTCTGCTGTTCTTTCCATTCGTACATTTACATTGTCTTCTTCATCCAGTTCATCAATAAAAATAATTTTGTCTGGATTTTCGAAAGTTCCCCCTCCAATAAGGGAGGATGGGTCTTTTACAGCCTCTTTTCCAAAGGGTTCAAGGTTGTTGTATCCAAAGTGAGCAGTTACAGGGGCCATATAATCGGTATCTCTTTCGAAGACAGTCCCTGCACCAATTCCACCGTCAATTTTTCTTGAAATACCGTCTCCGTTTCGTTCGGGATATTCACCGGAGTCAACGAAAAATCCCTCTTCTACAGCTTTAAAATAGCCTCCTTTTTCAATCATCTCTTCAAGGAAAAGTACAGCTCGCTCTTTTAGTTCTCTTACTTTATCTCCAAGCTCACTGTTATGTCTTTTAATTTCCAGCATGGAGCCAAGACCGTCCATTCCGGCAAAGGCCTGTTTTGCTGTATCTGTCCCTTCCATGTTGTAGATATGCCAGGGAACATTTCTACCTTCGTCGGGAGTAATAGTCGACTGAATATCCGCAGAGGTAAGTTCAGATATTAAAAGATTCAATGTATGGGAAACAGTTGCTTCCCTGGTGGAAGAGCTCATGTACTTTGTGTTCTGCTGGGCTCTCATTTTATAATCTTTAAATAGCTCTCTAAGAGCTACAGCATAGGGCAGATCCATTCGCATACAGGGAGCTGGAGGAGCTGTTGGAGGAACAGTAGAAAGGCAAATATTCTCTTTTTTTATACCTGCCTTTACTGAGAATATACAGTTTATACCATGCTGCACCATTAGTTCGGGCATTACCTTCCATGCTTCTCTTGCTGTGGCGTTGGCATTATGGGCACCATCTATTTGAGCAATCCCGGCCCAGGCAATCATTTTTTTTGCTACTGCCGCATCTACAAAACTTCTAACCATATTTATATTTCTATAGATTACATTGTACTGGGGATCCTGATGTGCTCCGTTAATTCCCTCTTCAGCAAACATAACAGCCATTTCTGGTCCTGCTACACCGCTTATGTAGGAGTGGTAATTGATTGGCCTGCCAACTTCATCTTCTATTAAATCGAGGGCTTTTCTCTGTGCCCGTATCTGTTTTCTTGTTATTGGTACGCCGCCTATACCCTGGGGTGTTCCTTCAATAAGACCTTCCATGTGGCTTTGACCTGCAGTTCTTATAACCATCAGGTGGTCAGCTCCATGCCAGGCAGCCATTCTCATTCGGCGGATGTCGTCTTCGAATCTACCAGAGGCAATTTCTGTTGTTATAGAGCATTTAGGTTGAGGGTCTATGTTGTCGAAGTAGTGTGCGGCGGGGAGGGGGACGGATTTTTCCAGGTTTTTGGAGGTTTCCATATAATCGAATTTCCCGATTTTCATTTTGTTATCCGTAGATACGCACGATTGTGCGTCTTTATCGGAGATCCGCCAGATCCATTCCCGCCTTCTGGGATGATAGTGTTCCAGATCTTTCAGGATGTTTTCAATGTCAAGTTTTTCGTTTGGTTGAAGAGACGCACTATAGTGCGTCTTTACTGTTTTATCCATTAGAGCTGTCCTCCTCGTTGAGACGCACGGCCGTGCGTCTTTACTGGGGTTTTCTCCTCTGAGACGCCCGATTGTGCGTCTTTACTAAAGAGTTTATCTATCTCATCCCACAGTTGCCCTTCTGCAAGTTGCAGGCCGGCTTCCCTTATTTCGATGCTTTTTGCTTTGGCAGCCTTTAAGACAATATGACCGGCTCCTTTTCCTATAAGGCCATGATCTAAAACCTGCTGAACTATGGCTGTGGATTCAAGACTGGAAAAACCCATTCTTAAAAGTACTGAGCGTTCAATAGAGGGGCTGGTGTGAGTTTCTGCCAGTTTAATTACAGGATTCATTAGTTTTTCAGTCAGTTCCCAGAATTTTTTTTCCAGCTGATCTTCTGAAAGATCTTTTAGGTGTTCTCTTCTTTCCAGATAATCGTCTGGTCGTTCCATTGCTCTTTTCATTCCTACTCCCTTTTTGACACTATTTCCTTAATGAATTCTTTTACAATTGCAGGGCTGCTTTTTGTTTCATCAGTGAGATATTTGATATCTGTATCTGATATATTATTCTGTTCGTTGATGTTTAATCCCTTTAAGCTATTTTTAATTAAGGATTTTCTTAAATTATCAAGATCAAGATCCTTTACTTTTATAAGTGATGGATGGGATGGAAGAATGATTGATTTCCCGGGGATCTCATTCTCAGGATCTCCTAAACTTATTTCTATACCATTATTCCTTGCAAAAAAAAGTTGAGGCTGGATGTGCTTTCCTGCTCCGGTATATTCGGTTTCCTGAACAACAATAGTTTTATTTTTATCCATCTCCTGAGCAATTGCAAATGCAGCAGCTAATGATATGTTTCCTGCAGGTCCTCTTTCCAATCCTTCCAACTGGGCAAGAGCTTCGGTCATATAGAAAACTTCGCCCTGGTTTACTGTTACATAACGATCCATATATCTTAGAGGACGTGCTGCAGATCTTGGTACATCAGATCTATCTGGAATGGTTGTAAAGGGAATCCCGAAACCTGTATGTCCGGTGGTAAATGATTTTTTATTGAAGTCTTTATCGCTTGCCATATGAAGACCCTTAAGATTAACACTGCTGGCAATTATTTCTGTGCATTCAGCCCCTGCTTTTATTAGTCCCCTGGCAGTTCCTGTTAAGTTTCCACCACCGGCATTGGTAACAACAACTGCATCCGGATTCTTTCCTGTAAGATCCTTCATCTGTGAACTTATCTCAAAACCAAGAGTTTCCACTCCGGCAATTCCGAAGGGTGTATAGAGAGAAGCATTAAAGTATCCAGTTTCTTCCAAAAGTTTTAGAAAAGTATAAAAAAGTTCCGGACCCACAGAAAGCTGAACAACTTCTGCTCCAAATGCTTCACACTTCCGGGCTTTCTCAATAATTTCCGGCTGGCCTTTCCCTTTGGAATCGTAACATTCCTGTACAATTATACAGTTCAAACCCCTCATTGCAGCCTGACTGGCTACAGCAGCGCCATAATTACCACTGGTAGCAGCAATGACACCCTTAAAACCAAGTCTTTTTGCATGATAAACAGCAGTTGCAGCTCTTCTGGCCTTAAAACTACCTGATGGGTTTGATGCTTCATCCTTAAGAAAGAGTCTTGCTCCCTTTCCTTCTGTTGTCAAAGATCTTGCCAGTTTAGTAAGGTTATGAAGTTCATATATTGGTGTATTTCCAACGCCTGTTTCATTTTGAATTTTCCTAATCTCTTCAAGAGAGTATCCAACTTTCTCCATCATCCCTTCATAATCAAAGGCAATAGATCCGGATTCAAATTGTGAGTAATCAATACCCACCGATTGTTTCATAATCTCATTTTTCCTTTCCATTAATTTAAGGTAGTCATTATTCATTGGGATATACCTCTCATCAACTCTTTGAGCTGTTTATCAATTATAAGTATTTCCGGAATAAACTCTCCAAAATCGTGATCATAAGATGGATTTGTCTCGAGGAGTTTTCCCATAATCTTTCTTCCGGTTATTGTCTCAATTTCTACTGCATCCCCAATTTCAGCTTTAGCAGAGATTAAAAACCCCTTATCCCAAAGCTCATAAGGCACTTTAGCAGTATCATCAGGAATTCCTGGAGCCCTGCTGCCAGCTTCCATTAAAACAGAATGTATTCTAACCCAATCACCTTTTTTTGCTGTCATAATTCAATCCTGTCCCTCATATCACCCATAATAGCCCTGGGAACAGGCAGATCGAGCATTGTTTTTAAACCAGGAGAAGCATTTATAATTTGTGGAATCATATTTACACACATTGCTATTGTTCCAATTCCCCCTGGTACTTCGGGTTTTATTGACAAATTGATATCCGGAGTTCCCTTTATAGTTACATAATCCCCAGTCTCTGTTCCTTCTAATTGAGGTTCAATCTGCTGGGGATGTACCATTTCTACTTTTAGTTTACCATCAACATATCCGTAACCATTCATACTGCAGCCTGCTACATTACCAGCTTCTACTTTGATGTATTTTGTTTTTCTTGGTACATTTGTTATTATTGGTTTCTGAGTCTGCTGTACTTTGCTGCTTAATTTCCAGCCGATTGCGTCTGTAATCATACCTACAGATTCGTTAAAACCAACATGTCCAGCCAGAATTCCATCAGAAACTCCGCTTATAAATGCATCCTTTGTAAGGCCGACTCCCTGTTCTTTCATTACTGCCGGGCCAAAGGGGGATAAGCTATTAACTCGCTCTGCTTTAATATTATCAACATCAATACTGGCTCCTGTCATTAGTACAACAAGCAGATCCATTATCAGCCCCGGGTTTATGCCTGTTCCTAAAACAGATACTCCGTTCGCTTTTGCAATTTTATCCATTTGGGCTGTAAGTTCCGGTTCTGAGGCAGAAGGGTAGGCCATCTCTTCGGCTGTGGAAATTACATTCAGTTTGTTTCCCAAAAGATATACTATTTTAGCATATGCTTTTTTTGTAAAGGAATCTGTAGCAAGTAGGACAACATCCGCACATCCCGGGGATACCATATCTTCAATTTTTTCTTTTATGATTATTTTTGGGTGGTTGATAGTATCTGTATTGGATAGATTCCCGTTGGTTTTAAGCACCTCCATCATCTCTTTCCCTTTACGGTCAGGATGTGAATCACATATTCCTGTAATTTCCACACCTGTTTTTCCAAGAAGCATCTCTGCCATTCCGCTTCCCATTGCACCGAACCCCCAAATTATTACTTTAATTTTATCCATATATATCTCCTCCTTAGGTTGCTGAGACCGCTTCCCTTGTTGCATGGGCGAGCAGGAAGCTCGTTTCCGACCAGTCTTAGATCAGGACAATTTATTTCGTTACTATTATA
>Ga0190306_1000189_pt1 | contig 23884 bp, 24 predicted proteins | sample 48700734_MG_FD_161657 | JGI IMG/M metagenome (GOLD analysis project Ga0190306, IMG submission 161657) | Hydrothermal vent sediment bacterial communities from Southern Trench, Guaymas Basin, Mexico - 4870-07-3-4_MG | ecosystem: Environmental > Aquatic > Marine > Hydrothermal vents > Sediment ... | reverse complement strand
GAAAATATTTGTCCAATTCTCTTTATCAGTTAATATGAATTGATAATGCTGGAAACCTAAACAGTCTAAAGGTCTCACTATTCGTCCTTTCCTCTCTTCCTTCCTTGCCAATTTTTCGCATTTACCTGTGGGACAAATCCACCTGTAATCTCTCGGGTTATCGAAAAATGAACCTTGGCAACATTTAAAAGAGCATCAACACCGTAATCTTTCACGAATTGTTTACCAAACTCTACTACATTCGAAGACCCCTTTGGGAATACCAAACCATAACTTTCACCCATCTCTCTTAATTTATAAATAAACTTATCTCGTGCTAATATCGAGGCTGTGGCAACAGCTAAATCCCGCTCAGCTCCTGGCACTTGAATTAACTTGATTTCTCTTCCTTTTCTCATTAAGGCATTTTCAATGTAACTTTGGTCTCCGAACTGATCAGCGATTGCCACTTTGCAGTCCCTTCCATTGCTCAATAAATTTTCTATCGCTCTTGCATGTCCCCATCCCAGAATCCTATTCTGATTACCCAATTTTTTGTATAAAAGATTGTATTTTATGGGTGAAATCCAGACGACTTCATATTTTTCTTTGTTTAGAATACTCCTGATTTTAAAAGCCATATTTGAAATACTCGTCTCACTAAGTGTTTTAGAATCTCTGACGCCAATTTTGGATAATTCCTTTTCCTCATCTTCCGTGATTAAAACACCTGCAATTACTAAAGGTCCAAAGTAATCACCTTTCCCAACTTCATCTGTGCCTATTCTGGTGCCTGAGGCATCTATGGGAGGATATTTCTTTTCTTTTTTCTTCACCTCCACAGCGCCTATTGATAACAGAAAAGCTTCTATTTCTCGAATTCGCTCTTTGTTGCTCCCGCCAAAAACTACTTTACCAGTGTTATAGAGGTTAACGACAACATTATCCCCCCTTGCTAAAAATTCCTGATATGGTCGAGTTTCGAATGAGAAACATTTTTTCTCTAAATACTCCCTCAGTTTATCCTTTTGCTCTTGTGTCAACTGGAGTGTCATACAGCTACCTTTCTACACAATTATATTCTTGCATTTAAATAATAGCTTTTATCTTCGTTCACTTTTCGTTCAATTTTCCAGTTTGTCAATAATCTTATAATCTTATGTGGCCACCAAATTAAATTGAGGCTGATGCTGAACAACATAGGGGAATGGATATCTACTGGGGAAGGAGAATATGGTCTGCGGTGCATTACTGGTAAAGTCCGGATATCAGATGTTGACGATTTCCTCGCTGTATTGAAGGCTATCGCCCATAGATACTCCGTGACAATACAGGCTATGGATGCAGAGCTGATAGCGGGAGAAGCGCATATAAAATCAGCAGTTCAGAAAGCATTGAGAGCAATACGTCAGGGTAACAGCATAACGAGCGATTTAAGTATGGAAGTGCTTTTATACGCAGCAGGCAGGAGACAGATAGAGAGGGCATTAGCAATGGGCGTCTCTACTGGTGATAATAAGAAAATTGTCGTTGTTATTATTGATGTTGATAATAAGCATAAAGACTTGGATGCCATAGCCAGAGAGATAAAGCAACGGATCGGGCTGGAGGAGCAACCAATAGAAGATCTGGAGTTGGAGAGTGAGACTGAGAGTGAGAGTGAGACTGAGACTAAGACTAAGACTAACACAGAGGAGAAGCGGAATAAATTGATGCGGTTCTTTAATATCACTGATGCTGAGATAGAGGCAGTGGGTGAGCGTAAATTGAAGATGCTCGTTCTAGAACGAGTAGCATTATTAGAAGTGTATAAATGAGAGATAAGTTACTTGAATTGAATTGAAATTGAAATAAACAATATTTATATGATTATTAAGGAGGTGTATTAATATTTTTCAAATTTGTTGTCAAAAAATGTATAGTTATAGCAACTTTTAAGTGACTTCTTCTGGATATATAATTCGTGGTTGAAATGGAGCCAAAAAAAATTGTAGATCGGATAGAGAAATTAAAGCGTGAGAAAAATGCGATTATACTCGCCCATAACTATGAGAGACCGGAAGTGGTAGATATAGCAGATGTCGTTGGTGGCTCTGCAAGTCTAACAAGGGCAGCGCTGGATACGAGTGCAGATATGATAATTGTTTGTGGTGTTGATTTCATGGCAGAGACTGTGGCGGTACTGAATCCTGATAAGAAGGTGATCATGCCAGATAGGGGCGCGGTATGCCCGATGGCACAGCAACTATTCGCAGAGGATCTGCTCGAAGCGAAGAAGAAGAATCCTGATGCTGAAGTACTCCTTTATATGAACACCTATGCTAAAACCAAGACTCTTGCTGATTGCGTTTGCACTTCGGGCAATGCATTGAGGATAGCGGAGAAAATGGATGGGGGATCACCAATAATATTCGGTCCTGACCGCGGTTTGTCGTATTATGTCAGCAAAAGAACGACAAAGGAGATCATTACGATCCCTGAATACGGATATTGCCCTGTACATCATCAAATAGCGCTTGAAGACCTGCTGAAGGCAAAAGAGGAGCATCCCGGAGTCAAAGTCGTTGGACACCCTGAGTGTACACCAGAGGTACAGGACCAGATGGATTATATAGGCTCGACGAGTGGGATAGTGGCATATTGCAGGGATGCAGATGAGGCAGAATTTCTTGTAGCTGCTGAAGTTGGATTGATGCACATGCTCAAGAAGGAAGCACCGGATAAGACCTTCTATCCTGTCTCTAATACCACAGTCTGTACATTGATGAAGATGCCAACGTTGATGAAGATAGAGGAGGCATTAGAGAAAGAGAAGCAGAGGATTGTTATACCAAAAGAGATCGCAGCCGAGGCAAGGAGACCAATAGAGCGAATGCTGGAACTATCATTGTAAAGCTTACGCCTACCCTTGCCCTACTGCTACTGCCCCATCCTGAACATCTCGTGTATAGCCCGAGCTGCTCGATATGCATCTTCCCTCTTCACAACAAATGAGATGTTATACTCCGAACTGCCCTGAGAGATCATTATCACACTTATCCCCTCCTTACCAAGTGCAGAAAAGACCTTACCTGCTACTCCGGGCGTTCCTGCCATACCAGTACCCACAACACCAACCGCAGAGACATTGCTATTGGAGGTGAAGTCACGGATTATAGAGCCTGTGGTATTTATCTTCTTTATCGCATCAATTGCTTTCTGGAGCTGCGCACTGTCTATAACAATAGATATAGTCCTTTCAGAGGAGCCCTGACTTACCATTATGGTATCAACCTTTTCCGCAGCCAGAGCGATGAATATTCGGGCTGCAACTTCTGATATGCCCCTCATACCACTACCTGCGATATTAATGATGGAGGTATTCTCAATGAGAGTGATGGCTTTTGCCGCTTTCTCTGTATGTTCAGGCTCCTTTCCTATGAGTGTACCTTCATCCTCGGGCTTTAACAGATTCTTCACACGAATCGGTATATCCTTCTCCATCACCGGTTCAATTGCACGCGGATGCAGTATAGAAGCGCCGAAATATGAGAGCTCCATCGCCTCTATGTATGATATATACGGTATCTTCCTGGCATCTTGTATTATCTTCGGGTCTGCGCTCATTATGCCCTCCGTCTCCTTCCAGAGCCATATCTCATCTGCGTTTATCGCTGCACCAATCAGTGTAGCAGTATAATCCGAGCCACCTCTGCCGAGTGTTGTTATTATCCCCTTCCTCGTCTCCCCGATATAACCACAGACCACAGGTACCCTGTTCTGAGTTAGCAGTGGCATGATTCGCGCTCTTATCTCATCCTCCACACCCCCTATCACCTGAGCGTTGCCATATCCCTCATCTGTTATTATCCCCGCTTCACCGCCTGAGAGGTGAATTGCATCAATACCCAGTGAACGCAGAGTACCAGCCAGTATGGGCGCAGCCAATCGCTCACCGAAGGATACGATGTAATCACAAGAACGAGCAGTCAACTCACCAAGGAGGCATATACCAATCAGAGCTTTCTCCATATCCCCCGTTCTCTGCTTTATCTCCTCTTTCACCTTATCCAATATCTGCTCATCGGCTATCGCCTCAGAAGCAGCATCCTCATGTCTCTTCCTTATCTTAGCTACAAACCCTTTTGCACTCTCAATCTCCCCTTCCCTTACCATCTTCAACGCATTCTCGTGCAGCATATCGGTGACTTTGTAGAGAGCAGATGTGACAACGACCAGCTCTTTATTACCTGAGTCTCTTATCCTCTTCACCAGCTCTGCAACTGCCTTTATCCTCTTACCATCTGCAACTGCTGCACCTCCAAACTTCATCACCAGCCTCATGTATCTCTTCTCTCCTCTTCTCTCTTTAGCAAAGACAAGACAAAGAGATTTATAGAAATACCATTGATGTGTATTAAAATTAAAAGAGAAGAGATTAATTAAGCATTAAGCGAAAAGGAAAGAGGAAGGAAAGAGGGAAAAATGGCAGCACTTGGTGGAATACCCGTATTGGTATTGAAAGAGGGTAGTGAGAGGACGAGAGGCAGGGATGCTCAGAGTGCGAACATAAATGCAGCTAAAGCAGTCGCTTCTGCTGTTCGTACTACGCTGGGACCAAAGGGCATGGATAAGATGCTCGTTGATTCACTCGGTGACGTAACGATAACGAACGACGGCGTGACGATACTGAAGGAGATGGAGATAGAGAGCCCGGCAGCGAAGATGGTAGTGGAAGTTGCCAAGACGATGGATGAGGTTGCCGGCGATGGCACGACGACGGCTGTTGTATTGGGCGGGGAACTGCTGAAGAAGGCGGAAGAGCTACTCGAACAGGAATTACACCCTTCGGTCATCACGCTTGGTTATAGACTCGCGGAGGAGAAGTCGAAGGAAATTCTGGACGAGTTTGCCGTGGACCTTGATATAGAGAATGAGGAGGATTTGAAGAAGATAGCAAAGACGGCGATAACAGGCAAATTTGCCGAGGCTTCTCGTGATTTCCTCGCTGATATAGCGGTAAAAGCGGTCAAGTTAATAACAGAGACCGGACATGGCGGTGAGCGTGTCGTTGATATTGATAATATAAGTGTGGAGAAGAAGACCGGTGGGAAAGTAGGGGAGACGATGCTGGTTCAGGGTATGGCACTGGATAAAGAGGTGGTACATGCAGGGATGCCAAAGCGTGTGGAAGAAGCGAAGATAGCACTGATTAATGCCTCTTTAGAGGTGAAGAAGACGGAGACGAGTGCAGAATTGAGGATAACCAAATCAGACCAGTTGAAGGCATTTCTGGACGAAGAAGAGCGGGAGATGCGCGAGATGGCGATGCGAATAAAGGCAAGTGGTGCAAATGTGGTTATATGCCAGAAGGGTATAGATGACCTCGTACAGCACTACCTTGCAAAAGAGGGCATTATGGCAGTCAGGCGAGCGAAGAAGAGCGACATGGAGAAACTGGCGAAGGCAACGGGTGGCAAAGTGATAACCAACCTGGAAGAGCTGAATGAGACTGATCTTGGCCATGCGGAGTTCGTAGAAGAGCGAAAGGTAGGAGGCGATAAGATGGTCTTCATAGAGGGCTGTAAGAATCCACACGCGGTCTCCATTGTTATACGTGGTGGAACGGAGCACGTAGTTGACGAGGTTGAACGGGCGCTACATGATATGCTTATGGTAGTGGGGAGCATAATAGAGGAAGGCAAAGCAGTTGCAGGCGGTGGTGCAGTGGAGACTGAACTGGCTTTGCGGTTGAAATCATACAGTGCCTCTTTAAAGGGTCGGGAACAACTGGCGGTTGAGAAGTTCGCAGAGGCGATGGAGATAATCCCGAGGACGCTGGCAGAAAATTCCGGGCTTGACCCGATAGACACGCTGGTGGAGTTGAAAGCCGCGCACGAGCGTGGTGAAAAGACTGCGGGTCTGGATGTTTATAGCGGTAAAGTCGTGGATATGTGGCAGAAAGGAGTAATAGAGCCCTTGAGGACGAAGAGGCAGGCGGTGGCATCCGCAACTGAGGCTGCGGTGATGATACTGAGGATAGATGACGTGATAATGTCAAAACGTGAGAGTCCACCGAGTCCACCGCCAGAAGGAGGTGGTGGCGGTATGCCCGGTGGTTATGGTGGTATGCCTCCGTATTAACCACCTCGTTTTATTTATTTCATCTCTTTTTATTCCCGATGGTGTTGAAGCGAATAAAGCAAATAGATGTTGGAGCGATTTATGTACTGTGGTTGCGGGAGATGAAAGGGCTGTGGCGGGCAAAGAGTCGTGTCGTTGGTTCGTTGGGAATGCCACTCTTCTTCCTCGCATTCCTCGGCTTGGGTTTCAGTCACGCAGCCATACCCGAAATGCCGGAAGGGATGACCAATACCGGGTTCTTCACGACCGGGATAATAGGAATGACGATGGTCTTCAGCTCAGTATTTGCGGGAATTTCCGTGCTCTGGGACAAGGAATTTGGCTTTCTGAAAGAGGTAATGGTGGCACCGGTGTCGAGACTCTCCATCGTACTGGGTAGAACCGCAGGTGGTTCAACTACCGCATTGATGCAGGGTGTTATGATCCTGCTGTTAAGTACTCTCCTGGGGTTTGAAATAAAGGATGTTCTCGGTCTGATAGCATCATTAGCATTCATGTGCTTGATTTCCTTCACCTTTGTTGGTATGGGTCTGGTCTTCGCTTCCTTCATGCGGGACATGCATGGATTCCCGCTGGTGATGAACTTCATTGTGTTCCCCATAATTATCTTCTCTGGTGCGTTATTCCCTATTGAGACTCTACCATCATGGCTTCTACCCGCATGGTATATAGACCCGCTAACTTACGGCGTGGATGGCTTAAGAGCCACTCTGCTGGGGGTATCAGAGATTCCCGTGCTGCTTGATATGTTCATCAGTGCCGCAGTCTCAGCGGGAATGGTAGCCGCAGGGGCTTATCTATTCGAGCGTACAGATGTGGGGAAATAGGTTTCTTGTCTCTGTTCGTTTTCCCAAGATGCTCGTACAGCCCTGCATCTTTCTCAATTTACCTCATTGACATAATAAAAGCCGGGAAATTTGATGGATAACGAATAGCTACGTTATCTACGAAGCTTTTATACCAATTTGCAAAATCTGGATTAGTGGATAATCCATTAATATCGTCCAAAGCAATAAAAATCCCACTCTTTTCCTCTTTTAGCTTATCCATTACACTTTTAATAGCCTCCGGGAAGTTCCTGAGCATGTTTTCTAACTCTTCTCGCGGGGGGCTAAAAGCCAAGGAAATACCAAAAAGGTCTACCTGTTTAACATATTTTTTAAAAAGACCCAAAAACTTTTCCCCCAAGCTCTTTTCTGCGTTCGCTTCTTTTAGTATTTGCTCAAATATGCGGCGAACCAGTTCTTCCAGCTCTGTCACTCCCCCTAATGATACATAAACGGCAAGGAAACTTTCTTTATTAGCTAAATAACGCAAGAACGCCGCTAACGAGCTTTTGCCTATACCCCTTTCGCCTTCTAAAAAGACGTTCTCCTGTCTCCCAGATGCACTTTGCTTGATATATTTTAAAATCTCTTTGATTTGCTCAACTCTACCGACGAAGAGTTCGACTGGCACAGGACTACCGGGTGTGAATGGGCTATCTTCTTTCATATTAAGGAATACTTTATATTTTAGGTTCAAAGATATATAAGATGGAGGTGTAAAGAGAAATGGAACCAGGAGTGAATGCGTATCCGAAATTACTCGTTCGACCTGTGGTGGTTATTACCACAGTATCGGATAACGGGATACCAAATGCAGCTCCTTTCAGCTTTAACTCGCCCATAAGCTTTGACCCGCCTCTGTATGGCTTCTCTTGCAGTCCCGCACACGACACATGGAGGAACATCCAGGCTAATGGCGAGTTCGTTGTGAACATAGTAAGTAAGGACTTCGGTGAGCTCATGCACGTCCTCGAAACCGATTACCCATACGAGGATAACGAGCTGAAGCATGCGGGACTGACGGAAGAGCGGGCGAAGAAGGTGAGACCACCGCGAATAAAAGAGGCAATAGCGTGGATAGAGTGCAAATTTGAGAATAGCTTCGAGCTGGGCGACCATATCTGGATTGTTGGAAGTGTGCAGTCAGTGGAAGTAAAGGATGCCTACTGGGGCGAAGGAGGTGTGATGGACGTGGAAAAAGCGAATCCACTGTCTCATATAGCTGGTGAGTTCTTCGCAGTTGATGCAAAAGGTGCGAAGTATAAGAGAGCGAGCGCGAAGTGAAGCTCAGGCTAAAGGTAAAGATAGTGGCAGGGTTAGAGGAGCGGACTGTAAATGTGGAAGTCCCACAGCCAGAGGTTGAGACTGGGGCTGAAACTGAAACTAAATCTGATACTTATGAGGCACTACTTGCGAGATTGGGAATAAATCCCGTGGAAGTACTCGTGCTATGCAACGGCAGACCAGTCCCGGAGGATGAGAAGGTCACCAGTGAAGCAGAAGCCAAAATAGAGATTATCAGAATCGTATCTGGCGGTTGAAGCTTTGAGGGTTGATTATTGTCATTGATGCCCGAGAATACGTCTGTAAACTTCACGATATACCTCAGGAAGCTCGCCTTTAGCCTCGCGAAAAACGTCTTTATCCAGGCTGATCACCTCTCCCCTGCTGTTATATGCCTCGCTATCCCAGAACCGGCATACATCCGGCGTGCCCACTTCATCTGCGAGGATTATCTCTCCTTCTCTCCCTTCTTCCCTGCTCCTGCCATATTCAAGTTTGTAATCAGCAAGTATCAACCCCTTCTGGAGCAGATATGAACTCATTATCGAGCCTATCTTCAGTGTTTCCTCTTTTATATGCTCTATCTCCTCTCTATTCATCCATGCCCTGCTTAATATCTCCTCTTCCGCTATCGGGCGATCTACGGACTCAAATTTCGTTGTGAACTCCACATAGGTACTGGTTAGTGGTTCCGCCTCGCTACCATCACCGTGCAAGAAGCCACCGAGGTCTATCTCCCCTCTTTTATATCGCCTCCAGAGCGAGCCATAGAGGTAGTTACGCGCTATCACCTCAACAGGTATAATAGATACCTCCTCAGCCACCAGCTCATTCGGCGGTATATATTCCCTGAAATGAGTCTTTATGCCCTCTTTCTCAAGTCTCTCGAACCAGAAGCAGGATAATCTACAGCATATCTCACCTTTATGCGGGTATTCACCCTTCTTAACACCATCAAAAGCAGTTACGCGGTCTGTAAAGACGAATACGATGCAGCCATCACTTCTTCTGTAAATATCCTTTGCTTTTCCGCTTCTTATAAACTCCCTCTCCATTGTGTCAATTAACATTTTAATTACTCATGCATACATGAATATTTATTTTATAAGATTGTGAATGGTGATGATGCGGTGGAAACAAAAGAGGAAAATGTGAGTTTTGAAGAAGCGATGAAGCAATTAGAGCAGATAGTGGAGAAGCTGGGTGAGGGTAATCTCACACTGGAGGAATCATTGAAGATATTCGAGGAAGGAATGGAATTATGCAAGTTCTGCAACAAGAAATTAGACGAAGCGGAGTATAAAGTGGAGAAACTGGTGGAGAGAGAAGAAGGTAAAGTGGAGATTGAGGAGTTTGAAATGAATGAGTAAAGGAGCAGGTTGTAAGTTTAAGTTGTAAGTTCCGTTCCGCTTCTTTCCTCTTTCGTTTTCGTATGACAGGAGAATGAAATACATAGTAGTGACCGGGGGAGTGATGAGTGGTCTTGGTAAGGGTATTACAATGGCGTCTATCGGTAGAATATTGAAGAACAGAGGTTATGAAGTCGTACCAATAAAGATAGACCCCTATATAAATATAGATGCAGGAACAATGAATCCCTATCAGCATGGTGAGGTCTACGTCTTAGGGGATGGCACTGAGGTAGACCTTGACCTCGGGCATTACGAGCGGTTTATGGATGTTGAACTGAGTCGAGAGCATAATATCACCACCGGCGTAGTTTATTCTTCGGTGATAGAGCGCGAGCGCAGGGGTGAGTATCTGGGTCAGACAGTTCAGATCATACCGCATGTGACGGACGAGATAAAGGCGAGGATAAGGAGGGTGGCGGATAAGAGTGATGCTGATATTTGCCTGGTTGAGATAGGCGGTACGGTCGGTGACATAGAGAGTATGCCCTTTCTCGAGGCAGTAAGACAGATGCATGGCGAGGAGCACGAGAACGATTTCATACTCGTTCATCTCACTCTGGTACCCCTTACCACGCTGGGAGAGCCAAAGACGAAGCCAACACAGCATTCAGTGAAGGCACTTCGTGAACTCGGGCTGCAACCTGACATAATAGTATGCAGGTGCAGGGAAGCTTTAGGGGAGGCAGTGAAGCGAAAAATAGCGATGTTCTGTAATGTGAAGCCCGAGGCGGTGATAAGTGCTCCTGATACGGATGACATATACGAGGTACCATTGCTTCTTGAACGAGAGGGCATTGCCACTCACATAATGGATAAGCTCCAATTAGAGTCGTTGAGAGATGACCGCCACTGGATGGAGATGATAGAACGAAGTAGAGCAGCCGGTAATAATGGTAAGCGAATAAGAGTGGCGATAGTGGGTAAATATACAGGGTTAGAAGATTCTTATCTGAGCATAAAAGAAGCAATGAAACATGCAGCTACGGAAACGGGCTGTAAAGTGGAGCCGAAATGGATAGAAGCTGAGGATCTGGAAGCGAATGTGAATCTGGAAGAGATCTTCGCGGATGTTCATGGTATTCTTGTACCCGGGGGCTTTGGCACGCGTGGTGCAGAAGGGAAGATGAAAGCGATAGAATATGCGAGAGTGAATAAAATACCCTTCTTAGGGCTTTGCTTCGGCTTTCAACTGGCGGTGATAGAGGCGGCGAGACATATCGCGGGGCTTGTGGATGCTAACAGCACTGAAGTTGCTGAGACTCCTCATCCGGTTATAGCCCTGCAGGAGGAGCAGATAGGTGTGCGTGACAAAGGAGCTACGATGCGACTGGGAGATTATGAGGTATTTATAAGAGGGGGTACATTAGCTGAGCGTGTATATGGCAAGAAGAAGATTGTTGAGAGGCACAGGCACCGGTACGAGGTAAATCCCGAGTATATAGATGTAATAGAGCGGGACGAGGTGGTGTTTTCAGGTACAGACAGAAGTGGATTGAGAATGGAGATTATGGAGATCGAGGAGCATCCATTCTTCTTCGCTACTCAGTTCCATCCAGAATTTAAGTCACGACCGGGCAAACCCTCACCACCGTTCAAAGCATTCGTGGAGGCTTGTATGAGAAATAAAAATGGCAGAATTTGAGAGATATAGATATAATAAGAGCGTATATGTGGCAGCGATTGGGAAATGTGGTGCGTGTTATATATGCGTTGATGAATGTCCGGAAGGTGCAATAGAGAAGTCAGAGCCAGTGAAAGTGGATTATAACAAATGTACACGTTGTATGAAATGTGTGGAGGTATGTCCAAGTGGGATAATGCAGATAATAGACTGATTTTATCCTCTGGTATCATTCTCGTACTATACTTTTGCAGATGGCTCCACATCGTCCAACCATGTGGATGCGTTCTCGGGCAGCAAGCTGGCGTTGGGAGTTGAGTAACAACTATGATAAGAGTTGACTTTGCCCTTTTCCACATCAATCGCTTTTATTAGAAGATTTACAACCGGAGGTTGCTCATGCGTATATCAGACCACTGGTTTCGAAAAGGCGTTTCTGCTTATCCCGAAGCTGCTATATTTCCTTCTCCTTGCAATGAGGTGTGCTTGCGAGGCATGAGGAAACCTGCATCCCGCATCACACCCTCCCCACTGGCATTATATACAGCGGTCGCTCCTCTTCCGGCATATTTATTATCTTTTTTACTTCACCGTCAGAAAAAGCGCCTACAACCACTGTTCCTAAATTCAAGGATACTGCTTCCAGATAAACGTTCTGAGCGGCGTGCCCGACTTCCATGTGCACATATCTCACTCCCCTCGGGTAGCTCGCTCCCGTTCGTTCATCTCTGACCGGCGTTTTATATCTACCCGTTGTTCGCTCATAAACTGCAGAGAATACTATGACAATGGCACCGTCTCTGACGCAACGCTGTCCGAGAGCAGCATCACATAGTTCAGCCCTTTTATCCCCTTCCGCAACCATCTCAAGTTTGTGTCCGTGTGGTTTATATTTATAAATTCCTTCCGAGAGGTCACACACATTTCCAACAACGACGTAAACTTCAAGAGGATAGGTAGCACCTGCTGATGGCGCTGTTCTACCTCCCCAATGAGCGGTAATCCCCTGAGCAGCCCAAAGAAGTTGTGAGACTTCGGCAAGTGTCAACGGGTCGTCCTTATACCGCCTGATAGACCTCCTTTCAAGCAAAGCTTCTTCAATTGATGTATCACTATCCTTTACAGGCTCAGGCAGTTTTATTTCCGCGTTGTGTTCCGCGATCGGGATGGGTTCTTCCCTCTCGTTTTGGGATGCGAATATTGCAAACCCAATCCCGCTGATTATGGCAACACCAATTACAAGCGCGGTCAGTCTCCTCTTCATTTCTTATTTCTTATTTGCCCACTATTTTTATAAGTATATGCGATGGACCCGAGATTGAAGATTATTGATAAAAGATTGGCGGGGATAAAGAGGATAATCGCAGTCTCAGGCGATGCAAATACCAGGCATAGCCCATCTGCAGGGCATTTCCAAGGCGATGGCTGGGGGAAGTTGTCATAGAGTATGATGGTTGTCCGCCACTGCGAAACAAATGTTGCTGTGGACCATCATAAGAGGATAGTTAAGTTTATTATATCCTCTGTTTCATATGAATATGTTATACCTCCTTTATTCTTTATTTATTGAGGAGGTAAGGAGGTGAAAAGGGGATGGATGGAACGAAGATTGGAACACCAGTGATAGTATTGAATGTGAAGTCGTATGCGGAATCGGCGGGCAGGCGTGGTTTTGAACTTGCGAAGATATGTGAGGATGTAGCATCGAAGCAGGGGGTGAATATTGCTATATGTCCGCAACAGGTTGAACTTGCGAAGATAGCTTCGGCTGTTAATATCCCATGCTTTGCACAACATGTGGATGCTGTGGAGCCTGGCAGTCATACCGGGTTCGTAACACTGGAATCTGTGAAGGAAGCGGGTGCTACCGGAACCTTAGTGAATCATTCTGAGCACAGGCTCAAAATAGCTGATATAGACTTCATAGTGAAGCGAGCATCGAGTTTGAACCTGCTGACAATTGTTTGTACGAATAATATCGCGGTAAGCCGTGCAGTTGCGGAATTAAGACCCTATGCCATTGCTATTGAACCACCGGAGTTAATAGGTAGCGGGAAAGCGGTATCGAAGGTGGACCCTGAGATAGTGGCGAATACGGTGGAGGAGGTGAAGAAACTGCACAAGGATTGCATAGTACTCTGTGGTGCAGGTGTTACAAACGGAGAAGATGTTCGAAGAGCGATCGAACTGGGCACAGATGGTGTATTGCTCGCCTCCGGGGTGGTGAAGGCGAAGGATCCAAAAACTGCCTTACTCGACCTTGTTACCGGGCTATGAATATGAGATAGGAGATATGAGATCATAGCCATGTCATAGCCATGTTATTCTTATTTCTTTTTTATTCTATTCTATCCTATATATGGTAGAAAATGGTAGATAGAATAAGGAAGAATAAGGAGGAAGTGAACGCGGAGAGTAAGAAGATGGAAAGGGGAGATAAGTTTGTATTGCCAGGGGACTTCCTTGGCACTTCTGAGGAGTTCATCCCGGGGAGTGGTGTATATGATGAAGATGGCAGTTTATATGCTTCACAGATCGGGAAAGTGAGTATAGGGGCTAACAGGGTTATATACGTGCACCCCAAGGTTGAGACACCTCCAACGATTGAAGAGGGTGACGTGGTGATAGGTCAAATTGTTGATATAAAGGATAATGTTGCAGTTGTCAATATAGCGTGCGTGAAGGGCAAGGAGAAGCGTGAAGTTGCTGCTCCCGGTCAGGGCATTATCCACATATCCAATGTGAAAAGCGGTTATGTAACGGATTTACGGCAGGAGTTTGGTTATCTTGATGTGGTAAAGGCGAGGGTGATAGATGCAAAGACATTGAGATTGAGCACAGATGCGAAGGATTTAGGTGTGATAAAGGCGATGTGTATGAAATGCAAACGTGACCTGAAGAGGAGAGGGAATGTATTATCATGCGAGCGGTGCAGGAGGGTGGAGACGCGGAAGTTATCAGAGGATTATGGTAAGGGACTGATATGAGATGAGCGAGGAAAGGAGGGTAAAGATTTTAGAGAGGAGCAGCAGGGAAGTAAGAGTGGAGATAGAAGGAGAGGACCATACGCTATTAGCGCCATTGATGTCCAGGCTGCTGGAGAATGAGGATGTGGATATCGCCACCTATCACATCAGGCACAAACTGATGAGCAATCCGGTTCTATATGTAAAGATGAAGAGAGGGGATGCATTAGAAGCGGTTATCTCTGCCGCTACCACGCTGGCAGTAGAATATGACGAATTTTTAGCACGATATAAAAGTGCGGCGGCAATAGTCTAGTGGTAGGACACGGGCTTCCCAAGCCTGTAACCCGGGTTCAAATCCCGGTTGCCGCATCAAACTTCCATAACAAGTTTGTGATGTGAATGTGAAAATGGATAGGATAAAGAAGTACGAGTTCAGGAAGGTATTGGAAGAGCTAAGGAAGAAGGGAGGAAGAGGTACGGAGCTTATCTCTGTTTATATACCTCCCGACAAGCAGATATCAGATGTCACATCGCACCTCAGGGAGGAATATGGGCAGGCAATGAATATAAAGAGCAAATCAACACGAACGAATGTACAGAGCTCACTTGATTCTATCATGTCCAAATTGAAATACCTGTATGTGGGCGAGAATGGTGTGGTTATCTTCTGTGGTGCGATAGACAAGGGAGGCGACAAGACAGATATAGAGACATACATTGTGGAGCCACCGGAGAAGGTCCTCTCTTATATCTACCACTGTGACTCCACGTTCTACCTGAAACCGCTGGAGGAGATGGTAGAGGAGAAGGAGAAATACGGCTTGATTGTACTTGACCGCAGGGAAGCAACGATAGGTATCCTGAATGGCAAGGTGGTGGAATCACTGAAGCACCTCACTTCTTCTGTCCCTGGCAAGATAAGGAAAGGAGGGCAATCGGCACCGAGATTCCAGCGGCTACGAGAGATTGCGATAGAGGATTTCTATAAGCGGATAGGAGAGCATGCAACCCGGATATTGTTGCCTGTGGGCGATCTTAAAGGTGTCCTGATTGGCGGTCCAAGCCCAACGAAGGATGAATTTTTGAAAGGTGCATATCTCCATTATGAGCTTCGAAATAAAGTTCTTGGCGCTTTTGACGTCGCATATACTGATGAATCAGGCTTATATGAACTGGTGGAGAAGGCGGAAGATGTTTTAGAAAGTCTGGATCTGGTAAGAGAGAAGAAGCTGATGGTGAGGTTCATGAAGCTCCTTGCAAACGATGACCGGATGGTGACGTATGGGGTGGAGGAAGTGCGGAAGAAATTGGCGATTGGGGCTGTGGACACTTTATTGCTCTCAACGGAACTCGATAAGGAGCTCATGCATGAGCTGGTAGGGCGAGCAGAGGAGACGGGTGCGAATGTGGAGCTGGTAACGACGGATTTCGAAGAGGGTGCACAGTTGAAACGCGCGTTTGGTGGTGTTGCCGCCATATTGAGGTATCGCTCAAAAGTGCATGGCTGATAGCAATAACATAATACTGGTTGGGACGGGGCATATTTTAGAGAAGAGTGTGAGGGAGGTAGAGGAGGTAATAGAGCGGGAGAAGCCCGATATAGTCGCTGTTGAGCTCTGTCAAAGTAGATATGAAGCATTAAAGGGCAATGTTGGTGATTTCTCGGTTAAGGATGCGATAGGAGGGGGTAAGCCTTTTTTAATGCTTACACATTGGCTGCTGGCATATATACAGAAGAGAATGGGCAGTGAGCTCGGTATAGAACCCGGAGCAGAGATGATGGCGGCTATAAAGAAGGCAGAAGCGCTCGGCTGTGAAGTCGCTTTGGTTGACAGACCGATACAGATAACGATGCAGCGGTTCTGGAAGAAGATGAAGTTCCTGGAGAAGATAAAGATGCTATTCTCCATCATCTTTGCCATTGCGAACATTGGCGGTATTGGAAGGAAGAAGAAGCTGATAGATAAGGATAATAGGGAGATAGACCTGGAGCGGATAACTGATGAGGATGTGGTAACGGAGTTGATAGAAGAGTTGAGGCAGTTCTCTCCAGGTGCGGCTACTGCATTACTGGATGAGCGTGATGCGTACATAGCTGGTAATTTGCTTGAACTCCAGAGTCAGGCTCAGGCTCAAGCTCCTGCTCATACTCCTTATACTCTTTCCTCCACTACCGATGCAGGTGATAAGAAAAAGAAGATAGTGGCTGTGGTTGGAGCGGGTCATGTTATGGGTATAAAGCGACTGCTCAGCCATCCTGAGTTAATACCGCCACGTGAAGAGTTATGTTCACTTCCTGCAAGCAGGTTGAGCATGAAGAATCTGCTTGGAATCGGGCTGAGCGTGGTTATCATTGCTATTTTACTGGCTATCTTATTATCAGGTATCCCACTCAATACATTACTGCAAGCTCTCTTCTGGTGGTTCATAATAAATGGGAGCTTATCAGCAACAGGGGTGGTGGTGGCGCGTGGGCATCCTTTATCCGCACTCACCGCATTTGCAATGGCGCCGTTAACCTCTCTGAGCCCATTTTTAGCCGCAGGCTGGTTCGCCGGGTTGATGGAAGCGCGATTAAGGAGTCCAATAGCAGAAGATGCGAAGAGTATCCTGAATGTGGAGTCATTGCGTGACCTGATGAGTAATAGTGTATTTAAAATTATCCTTGTGGCTGCATGTGCGAATATCGGCAGCATGATAGGAACGTTTCTTGGCGCTTATGTGGTATTTCACACGGTGGGACTGAATATACACCAGATCTGGTCGGGCTTGAAAGCACTTATTTAATTATAATCAAAGAAAAATGAACAGCAGTAGCAGGTATGAGGAAGAGATGGAGCTCTGGATGTGGCTGGGTAAGCAGTTCCTTGGTGAATCGTTGGCTATCAGCGGATTTGAGGATTTCAAGAGTGCTGTAAAGAGATCTTTATTTGACGACGTGGAGCATATAGTGGCTAAAGCTGGACAGAAAGTGCCGCCGGTCAATCCCGAAATAGTAGCAAAAGAGCGGAAGGTGATAGAGATAGAACGAGTGGCACTGGACATGGACACCGATGCGACGATTGTGCCATGTCGAGATGGTTTCCAGCTGAAGTTAAATAAGAAGCTGCCCCTGGTCAGACAGCGGTTCGCATGTGCACATCAGATAGGACATACATACTTCTTTGATATCAATAAGAACCCGCCGGAGAAGCCTTATCGGCGCTCTACATCTCACTACTGGGTGGAAGAGGGTTTATGTTATGAGATAGCCAGACGAATTCTAATGCCCACGAGCATGATGCACGAGTGGATGGAGAATGCAAATCCACCATATATAAAGGAGTTTAAGGATATGATGCTCTCTTTCCTCGTTTCCGGTGAATTACTATCATATAGAATACAGGACATTGGGAGCTGGGATGTGTTGATGCTGATCTTCGAGTCAGGAGGGGGTGCGATAATGTTATATAAGGTACTGAAATCAGGTAATCGGATGGGGAATGTACACGTGGCGAGGAGGGGATTGAAAGTGACTGATCCGACCCTTCATGACCTATTATCAAGAGCATTTAAGGGGGAGATGGTACAGGAGGAGGGGATAAATCTGACAATAGGGGATCTAAGGGGCGAGATAGCTTCTTTTGGCGCTTCCTACATGGGCTCTTATCCACCGAAGGTGATAGCTATTCTGACATTGTAGATAGTTGTATTAGATAGAATGTATAAGGGGTAGGGGGTGAAATGGAGTATGAGTGAAGAGATGATACTGCATCCGAGACCAAGTGCGATAGTGGCAGCGTTGTATACGCTCCGGGACCTTGATGTGGACGTAGCAGTGATGCATGGACCGTCAGGCTGCAGTTTTAAGCATAGCAGGCTACTTGAAGAAGACGGTATGCATGTCCTGACCACAGCGATGAATGAGAGTAACTTTGTCTTCGGTGGTCATGACTCGCTCGTAAGTGTGCTGAGGAAGGCAGAGGAGATGTTTCAGCCCAGACTGATGGGTGTTGTCGGTACATGCTCAAGCATGATAATTGGGGAAGACCTGAACAGAGCGATAGAGGATAGCGGAGTCAGTTGCAATGTGATAGCAGTAAACGTGCATGCGGGCTATCGAGATAACACAACAGGAGTTATCCTGACCCTTGAATCCGCTTACAAAGCCGGTATAATCAGCAATGCCGAATTTGAGCGGCAGAAGAGGATACTTGAAGCGGCGACGAGGATAGAGAAGGAGGTAGGTGCAGCCAGCAGGAGCTATATACCGCCATCCAAAGGCGATTCCAAGATAGACGTTGCAAAACGGTTACTTGAGCTCATCAATATGGGTAAAAAGGGTGTGTGCATCTTAAATGCAAAGAAGGAAACTGCATTCATGTTCGCGGACATCCTGAGGGCAGTAAATCGCATTGCAGCACCAGCACAAATTGTAAATATCGCGAATCTCGACAGTACTGTCGGACTGAATAAGATTCGGGGCTATTCCACTCGAATTATAGAGGAGTTAGCGGCAGAAGGTATACGAATAGATCATATAATCGGAGGGCTGGATGAGTATCCGATTGCAGGAGAGAGGGCAGCAGCTTTAATTCGCTCTAACTATCCAGACTGTGATTTCGTAGTCCTGCTGGGAGTGCCTCATGCAGTGCCACTGCGCAACTACGGCATAAAGACCGAAGTCTTCTCTGTTACCAACGGTCCAAGAACCGTGCAACCATTGAAATGGCTCGGGCATGACCATGTGGTGCTTGAAATAGACCTTCATCCAAAGACGATGGGCGCTACCGGGATTATACCTTCAGAATTCGGAGATATGCTCCAGAAGCTGCATTTATAGCCATAGCCATAGCCTTAGCTTTACCTTACCTTATCTTACCTTACCAGTTAGTTTCTCAATCTCAGCTAAAAATTTCTCCGCTCGCGCACTCAATTCCATCGCCTGCTCACCCATCTTCTGAAGTGTATTCACAGAGCCCGCGACGAGGAATCGCAGGATACGATAATTCTCAGTCCAAGATAATAGCTTCTTGAGTTCGTTCTTCCTTATCTCATGATACCACTCCCCATGCCGCCAGATGAGTATAACGCCAAGGATACTCACTGCCTCTTCCACCTTCAAATCCTCTAATTGTGATAATTTGAAAGGCAGTTCGCCCACAATGAACTCAAATGGATTCTTGACCGCGGGTAAATCCTCCAAGGATATCGGGACGTGTTTCATAATCATAGGCAGAGCCATAAATAACTCCGGGGTACGCACAAGTCCACTGAAATATGCGATGAGTGTACCTTTAGGAGTAGCCACGTATATCTCCGCACCGCGCTTACCCACACCTATCTTCTGGATTACATGTGCTGCTACCATACCGGGAATCTTCCTCAACACCGTCGGGTAGGAGATGTCAGTGCCCTTTGCAATTGCATATTTGCTTGAAGGTCCATTTAAGATGAGGAACTTTAAAATTGAACCTGTATAACCATGACCCAGTCCATGTCCCGGCATTTCATCTATGATATATGATAGATATGTATCATAAGTGGATATGTTCGTATATAAATATTTCCTAACTTCCCATTTGGGCATAAGGTTAGAGAAGGTAGAGTGCATAGTTATTTTCGACGAGGTGACCAAAATGCCCAACGAAAGGGAAAATTACGAAGGCATAGTGAAGAGGGAACTAAAAGAGGGAGATACAATTCCACTATCTTCGCTTTATGTGACGTTCCTAGATTGTAAAGAAGTTTATGGAGTTGGATAACGCAATATCGGATTTTTATGCACCACAGATTGAAAAAGAGATGTTTGTAAGGAAGGCAATAAAAAATGGGTAAGGGGGATAAAAAAGAAAAATCCCACAAATGTTTTTTTAGTTAGTTTTTATTTTTGTTTTTTTCTTCCTCGTATCAGCACGAGCAGTCCAAATATTGCTGCTACCGGTATTGCTATTGTGGTGAATTCTGGTACTACTGTGGTTTCGACATCTGTAGTAACGTCTTCTGTAATAGTAATAAATGAACCAATTTGACCAGTTGCAGTTGCATTGACAGTATGGCTGTAAGTTCCGGGTTGTGCATCTATAGGCACAAAAATGCTCAGGTTGCTATATTTCGTCTGCTGAGAATTTATGTCAAATTCAGCAGGGTCGAATGTGTAGTTCCAGATTGGGTCGTCAATAGAAAGAACCACGTGCTCTGTTGGTGGGACATCCATAAAATAATATACGCTCACTTCGTATGTTGCTGTCTCGCCGGGAAGCACTTCATTATCAATTGGTGTTACTTCCATAACAATTCCGGGGTCTGCTGCCGCTGTACCTACCATGAGCAGCAATACAAAAGCTGCAAGCCATATTTTTATAGTTTCCATTTTTTATCACCCCCTAAACTATATACAATATCCCGGTATCTATTGCCGTTGGCGTCCATTTTGTCGATTCCAGCTTTGCGTAGAACACCTTATATCCACTCTCTCCCGCGGGAATATCCACTTCAAGCGGAACGTTGACCACTGCACCCGCAGGCACCTTAACATATTTAGAAGTCCAGTTGAACCACGTGAGATTAGCCTCATAGCCAGGGTATACGCCTTCCGTGGTCAAATACACATAAGCAATATCATCGAAGTTCTCGGTGCTGACAAGTTTTATGTTGATAAAGGCGGTATCACCTGCATTTACCGTAGTAAGTCTTGGGTCAACACCTATCCCTATGCTTCCACTTGGCTTTACAACCGAATAATCTACCGTAGTCTCAGCAGTGTTGTTTGCAGCATCCTCTGCTGTTATAGTGAGTGTATAGTCACCTATGGCAGATGGAGCGGTTATGTCTCCTTCCCATATACTTCCAGTTTCCTCAAGATCAACACCATCAGCAGTTACTGAGGTAACACCTACGTTATCGGTTGCCTCAACGGTTACATGGATAGTTGCATCAGGAATGGTTGTGTATGCGTCTAAGGTTACGGATTCGATGGTTGGTGGGATGGTGTCTGCTACCTCTTCCACAGTTAAGGTTGTGCTGTCAATATCCGTTGCTCCCTCATCATCGGTTACTCTAAGGCTGATATTACCTGAATAAGGAGCATCCCATGTTTTTGTTGGAGAGGCTCCAGTTGCGTCATCAAATTCTCTGTCATCATCTAAATCCCATTCGTAGCTTACAATCGTGCCATCAGGATCGTAGGAACCCGTGCCGTTAAAGGTTATTGGTTCTCCGACAATGCCTGCGTAAGGTCCGTTTGCATCAGCAATTGGTGGAAAGTTCCCAAATTGCCAATAACTATAAGCACCAGTGGTATAGGCGTCATATACATAGTCTGACTGAGTGACGTCAGCTATATTATATACGTAGACATCTCTTAAATAATAGGGGCCATCTACGCCGTGGTTATAAATAGTCTCACCATCAAAATTGAGTTGCATTATCTGGGGTAGATCCGCCGATAACCAGGAAACAGTAGCTGCCCATACTATCTCATCTTCATATTTATCTATTATTCTCGCATTTAGTGCATAATTCCCTGCGTTTTCCACGATTACTTCTACATCTACTGTTAAATAATCATACAACCTATCACCGTCTATATCAGTTCCGTAGTCAGAGTAATTACCGGTTAATACAACTGGAGGTCTTTGGAAATCTCTGTAATCGTATGCGGATGTGGTATATGCATCACGTCTGAAATCGACCAAAGTGCTATTGTTCGCATCGTATAAGGTAAGATAGCTTAGATTATGGGGACCATTTACCCCATGCTCGTAGATCATCTCACCATCGAAATGCAATAGCATTAGTTGGTTCCCGGGATATAAATAAGTATAGTTACTTGCCCATGTAATCTCGCTTCCGTTACTATCATATAGCCACCCTGTTAAGGTGTAATTCCCAGCAACTGTATTATTCACTCCCACATCTAGTACTAAGAATTCATAGAATCCATCACCGTTCGTATCCAATCCATAATCCGAGTAAGTATCTCGAAAGAATGCTGATGGCGGCTGGAAGTCAGTGTAACGGTATGTAGATGTAATGTATGCATCTAATTGGGCATCTATTATAGTTCCATTTTCATCGTATAATGCAATATAACTTAGGTTATACGAACCATCAACTCCATGCCTATAAATTGTCACTCCATCGAAGTTTAGCAAGATTTGGTTAGCACCAACATTTAAGTAAGTGCAATTGTCTGCTGACACTGTCTCATTTCCATCACCATCATATAACCATCCAGTTATGCTGTAATTTCCTGCTGTTATCGCATTTACTTCTGCTTCTATCGTAAGATAGTCGTATGCTCCGTCACCATTAACATCAGTTCCATAGTCAGAATAAGTACCCGTGAACACTGCTTGTGGGCTTTGGAAGTCTGTATAGCTGTATGCTGAGGTATTGTACTCTTCATAATCTATTTGGTTATAATTCTCGTCATTTAATACTACTGCTAAAATATATGGTCCATCTTTCTCCGATCTACGAATTCTTGTTCCGTCAAAGTTGAGCTCTACTACACCTGTATCTACAAGATAGGTATAATTAACCGCCGAAGTTATTATATGGCCCTCATCAGAGTATAACGTCCCCTCTAAGCTATAATCCATCGCTCTCGTTACATTCACGGATATTTCTGCTGTTAAGTAGTCAAATAAACCATCTCCATCTATATCTGTTCCATAATCCGCTGGACTTATAAGTGCTGCTGGTATTTCGCCAAATTCCGTGTAGCTGTAAGCAGAAGTATTAAACGATGCAGTATCTATTAAAGTGCCATTCTCGTCAAGTAAAGCCAAATCTACGGTATAGCCTCCACTTATTCCTTTATCACAGATGTCCTGTCCACTAAATTGTAATGCCACAATTCTTATACCGGGATCCGAGTGGAAAGAATAACCTGAGAACCCTGCAGCAGTGATATGACTTCTTGAAGTTATGTGTGTTTCGTTGGATCTTAATAATCCAAATAAACTATAATTTCCAGCTTCTGTTACGTTTATTTCTGCCTCGATTGTTAGGTAATTATATAGCCCATCACCATCGCTATCCACTCCGTAAGAAGTGTAATTTCCTGTAAATACTACTCCATTATTTGGATTGGTATTTACTGGGTTAGAAGGACTGTGATATTCCCAATCACCCCATGGATATTGTTGTGACGATCCCTTTTGTCGAAATACTTTATGAGAGTCAGCTGTCAGTAACGTTCCGGCATTCTCTACCTTACTAACGTCCCATTCAATGAATTCGTTTTTTGTACTGTACTCTTTCCCGAAGGTTGGATCATAATAGCTACTCCAAAACCAAACACCCCGTTTGCCTATTTGATGCATACCGAAGCACCACCGATCCACAGGCTGACCTTGAGGATGTGCATTACCTCCCAAACTCTCTGGCTTTAAAGCTATTGAGTTAGTTTTAGTTATAAAACCAAGCCCATTTTCTCCCCGTATCCCTGTGCGTGGTTCAGCTAATCCAGCATCGACTCCTAGAATCTTGACTAAGTTTACCCAAACCTCTGCAAAAGACCAACAATTACCTTCATTTTTTGTTCCTTCTAATAATTTAACCCCCTCCATCAACCATTCACAAAAGATCATCATATCCCTCTCCAATCTATCAAAACACCATTTTTTACTACCGCCACTTAAAACGACAATTTTTAATTGCATATAATTAAAAGTCAACAGA
>Ga0190306_1000188_pt1 | contig 23924 bp, 26 predicted proteins | sample 48700734_MG_FD_161657 | JGI IMG/M metagenome (GOLD analysis project Ga0190306, IMG submission 161657) | Hydrothermal vent sediment bacterial communities from Southern Trench, Guaymas Basin, Mexico - 4870-07-3-4_MG | ecosystem: Environmental > Aquatic > Marine > Hydrothermal vents > Sediment ... | reverse complement strand
TATACCCGTGTATTTCATTGGCAAAGAACTATGGAACCGGAACGCAGGACTACTATCCGCAGCACTGATTGCAGTGCTACCCGGTCAGTTCTTATCCCGCTCTCTATTGGGGTTCACCGATCACCACATCGCGGAGACACTGTTCAGCACGATAGCAATGCTCTTTGTTATTATCGCGATAAAGAAGGTGAAGGCGGAAGGGATAACATTTCATTCGTTCATGGAACGTGATTGGGCACCGTTAAAGGCGTCTGCGATTTATCTCTTTCTGGCTGGGTTCTCACTCGGGCTTTATTACCTCGCATGGAGAGGTGCACCCCTGTTTGTATTTGTCCTGCTCATCTATGCTGTTGTGCAATATACAATTGACCACTTGCGGGGGGAAAGCACGGATTACCTATGCATAATTGCAATACCGCTATTTATTATCCCGCTTATTATGTTAGCCCCGGTACCGGTCTTTAACTCACCCACCGGGATTCAAGTCCTCTCCCTTATTCTCGGACTGCTCGTATTTCTTGTTTTGGGTATCATCTCTTTCATGATGAATTACAGGGGAATAAAACCCTATGGGTATCCGATCGCGATATTTATACTGGCTGTAGTCTCATTTGCGCTCCTGAATGCCCTCGCTCATCCATTGTACTCCATGTTGATAGGGCAACTCCGCGTATTCACACCTTCTGAGTCTGCACTCACAATAGCTGAGGTGCATCCAATGCATGTCTTCTCACCCTACACAGGGCGGATAACACAGGGTGAGGCATATCAATACTTCACCACCTGCTTCTTCGTTGCATTTGCCGGTTTCGCATGGCTTGGTTATAATATAGCAAGGCGATTTCGAGCGGGGGAGGTTCTATTCATGGTCTGGAGCGCGGTAATGCTCTTTGCATGCTTTGGGCAGAACAGGTTCGCCTACTATTATGCGGTGAATGTCGCACTCCTTTGCGGACTCGTCTCATGGGCGTTGATTGAGCTCGTGGCATTGGGGTTCAAGGTTGAGCCGGTATCGGAGAAAGCGAAAACGAAGAGGAAGGTGGTCAAGAAGGGTGGTGCGGGCGTAGTTGCACAGCAGAAGGCGAAGACGAGGGCAACTAATAAAGCCAAGGAGCCTCAGGCTCGGAATAAGCATAAGAAGATCACAGAATACCTGCGTACTGATGTTATAATCACCTCGTTTATAATTGGTTTGATTCTGTTTTATCCACCGTTAAGTGCTTCTTTAGCAAGTGCGAAGTACCCCGGGGGTCCTCCTTATGACTGGTACGAATCACTTACATGGATGCGTAAGAATACACCAGAGCCAGGTATATCCTATTATGAATTATACCAGATGCCGGAGACGAATAAAACAACGGGCAGGATAGAAGATTATAATTATCCTCCCACGGCGTACAGTATAATAAGCTGGTGGGATTATGGACACTGGATAACAAGAATAGCGCATCGCATTCCCGTTGCTAATCCGTTCCAGCAGGGTATTGGGGGTCCCCATCAGGGTGATAAGCCCGGAGCATGCGTATTCTTTGTCACAACAGATGAAGCGCGCGCGAATGAAGTCGCAGATGCGCTCGGCGTGCGATACGCGGTAAGCGATTTCATGATGGCAGATGCATGGAGCTCGTATTACAACAAATACACAGCGATGACCGTATGGGCTGGAGACCCTCAACGCTTCGGTGCTCTCTCATATTATTATCGCACGATGGAAGCCCGTTTACATATCTTCGATGGCACGAGTGTGGATGTGGATGGTGAGAACATATCAGCATTGAGTCATTACCGGCTGGTGCATGAATCACCGACCTTCTATCTACCTCTGGTTATCATGAATGCAACAACCGGAGGGGGGTACTGGCGGTCAATCTCAGGCAGTTACAATGGCACAGCGACACAGGCGCGAACTCTTCACGGGCAATTGTTCAGTATGCCTGCGGGAATGGGGATAGAGGAGGCACTGGATAATGGCACCATACCCGCGATATTGAAGAACAGTTTAAATTCCACGCCCCTCGCACTATCAGTAGGTAGCACGGTTACGAAGAGGGGAAAGAATTGGGTGATAAGGGACAATATAAAGAAGAATATATTCATCATCAAAAGGAAATCGGGACAGCTGAATGTTTATCTTTACGGTGTCAACACCGGACAGCCGGGCATAAAAGCATGGACACCGGAATATATAAATCCTGTGAGTTACGTTAAGGTCTTTGAATATGTAAAAGGAGCGAAAATAGAAGGAACTGCACCTGAGGGCAGTATTGTCGAAGTCGCAACCAATGTAACCACAAATCAGGGCAGGAGATTCGTATACTTCAACCGAACGATAACGAACTCAAACGGCAGTTATTCGTTCATAGTGCCATATTCAACCGAAGGCCCGATAGAAAATGGCACTAACTTCGATGTGCTCGCATCCACATATAAATTGAGAGCGGGTCATATAGTGAATGGTGCTCCTGTATGGGACGTGGAGAAGGAGGTGCACGTACCGGAAGAAGCAGTGATGAACGGCAAAACGATAAATGTGGACCTGACCTGATATATAGTCATTCCTGTAATATGTAATAAATGCACTTAAAACCACGAGTGCGAACAATAACGAACAATAAAGTGGATATGAAACCCGTTTTTATAGGGCTGTGGGCTGTGATAAGCTATTAAATAAAATAATAAATAATAAAATAAAAGAGGTTGGCAGGTACGCTGCCCGTACCTCTTTCATATTCGCCTCTTTACCGGATGCGGGGGTAGCACAGCAAGCAGCACCCGGTATTCTCCTATATACGCGCCCTTATATATACTCAATGTACCTTCGCCTATCCTCGTGCCCTCATAGCGCATAACTGTGATACTGATATGCCCCGCCCTCTCCCGTGTCAACCCTGAGACATTCATGAGGTCTGCACTGACAGTTCTATTCCCGGTTGTGATATTATCAAGTCTGTAAAGCTCATCACCAACACGTAAACGACCGCGATATCGGGGTCTTTCTTTCGCTATCGCTGCCTTTAGCTCCTTTAGGCTCATATTCGCACCTATATACTCCATGATCTCTCTCGGCTTTGGCTCTCTCGCTTTAATCACCTGTACCCTGAGCACATGGAATTCATCACCGTTCAGAGCAAACCCATGCCCTGAATAAACGACCGCCACCGGTACCTTAGGCATGGGCATCGCTGTAACAGATACCGTTATTATTCCGCTGACGATACCCAGAATTACCACTGCCGCGACGGACATCCCCACCAACTTTTTTATGTATCCCATTTCTCTTTACTTCACCTCCGATCTTTTCTTCTTCTGAACGATATAAAAAGCCATAGCAGTACCAATAGTTCAAATAACTGTTCATAACGTTCATTTCTTGCCCTTACCCCCTAAAAACCACTTTGATAGTTCTATTACGTTCGTCCTGCCCCATTCTTTCTTGTTTATTATGTTCCTTCTCTCAAGGTTACGGAGGATACCCGTCAGTGAGGATTTTGGTATCCCGGTTTCGTATCTCAGGTCTGCCTGGGTCATCTCCCCGTTATGTTTCAACAGCGCATTCACTATCCCTCGCTCCCTCTCTGTTAGTGTCTCCATTATTCGCATCATATCGCTGCTAATCTCGATTCCAGCCCCTTTCCTGCCCTCCCTGTCCGCCTTATACTCTTCCGCGCCCCCTATCGCACTTCGCTTCTTCGTGAAGTAAAAGTAGAAATATAGCACCAATAACGCAGTTAGAACAGCGATAGGCACGATGATAAGCAGTAGCAGTGGTTGCATAATGGTAATGTTAGTGTTAATGGTAGTATCACCCCTACCGGGCTGTTCAGGCTGCTCTAGCTGTTCCTGATATTCTATCTCAGTCATCGGGCTTTCAACATCGTAACCCTGGACATCAATAACAAAAGAGCAATTTGATACTGTTACGAAGTACTGCATTGTAGGCGAGCAATTTATCCTGCCCAATCGTATGACATCGGGCAAATAGAAGACCGTGTGATAATCAGTATAATAGGCACATGAGGAGAATCTCAATGTCCAGTCAGCGCCTGATTTGTCCGTTAATTCGTCTGTGAGAGCATATAACTGTTTTGTATCGTTATCGTAGATATATTCTGAGTTATTTAAGAAAGAGAGACTCGCAACTGCATCTGGCTCTATATAGCCTGTCACAAGTGCTTTACCCGATTCATCCACATATATCTCCAGTATGAGCTGCTTGAAATACCCCTCATCTGCTACCACCGCTGCTGCCTCATTACCGTCTTCAATACCCAACCCACGCACCACACACACTATACCTGAGACAGAGATGAGAACAAGAACAAGAAGGCAAAGTATCATCCTTAACCTTGGCTCATCCATAATAGTAAGTTTCTCAGGTTTGCCCTCCACAACACTACATCTTTGTGCCATTTTAGGGTAGTCCTGGCAGTCTTTCTGGGGTCTTTCTTTATAGATCAGTTATCAGTTAAGAAATAAGATGAAATGAAAAAATAAAAGAGAGGTGGTCCTTTATTTGCCACCACCCTCATTCCAGCTCAACATGCTATATATGCCCCTGTGCCATTCAGTCTTGCTGAACCAGTGCCTTTCGCGGTCAGTGCTCCATTCTGAGCATGGAGTTCCACGAGTATATCACTCCCTGTTATGACTATGCTGCCCGTACCCCTGTAGAGCCATCTGTGCTCACCCAATTCCTTCCTGTATCCAAAGCCAGTAGCTGTTATCTCCGCATCACCGTAATTATCCGTTACTACAAGCACGCCTCGTTTGCACATCATGTCTACGGTCCCATTCAGGGTGATTGAGACATTGCCGTATCCCCTGGCTAACAGTTTCCCTGTTCCATCCAGTGTGACTTCTCCGGTTCCATGCCCACTGTACGCATTTACCGCGGATGCCATCGCCAGTAAGAAGACTGCTATCGCCACCATCGTACCGACTTTCTTCGCCGACATGCCCAACAACCTTTTTATGCGTCTCATTTCTCTTTACCTCCGGTTTTATCTTCTTTTGAACGATATAAAAAGCTATAGCAGTACCAATAGTTCAAATAACTGTTCAAAACGTTCGTATGTTGCACTCACCCGTTAAAAACCTCTTTGATAGTTCTATTACGTTCGTCCTGCGTGCAGGCGCTCTATGTGATGTGAAAAAGGCATATCAGCTATTTCAGCTATTACCGCACTTCCACTCCCTCTGTATCTGACTTCCTCGCGCCGGGCAGCCGCTTCAGCTCCTCTGGTACCTTCACCCTGAGCACATTCGTGGAGCGAACGTGGTAAACCGGGTCCCCGGTCATCGGGTCATATTCCTCTGTACGAACTATACTGCTAACTATTGTCTTGAATTTCAATATCGTCCCGTCCTCCAGCTTATATTCATTCCAATCCTCTTTCACCGTCTCGAAATCAACATCCATCGCTTCTATCTCCCTACCATCAGGCAACCGTACCTTCAATTTCTTCACCTTCTACCTCTTACCTGGATTCAATAATATATAACATAAACTAAACAACAAAAACCTTTTAATTTTACATTATATAGTTCATTTCTCCAGTACAGCTATGTATCGTATCAAACTTCTATGAACCCTGTATTCATGCCGCTCGGCGATATTGAACCCAAAAACCGGGAACAAAGAGTAAAGAGTGGGGGAATTGAAGACGATAACTGCCTTTCTTCCTCGCTTCAGTACCCTGTATATTTCCCCCATTGCCTCTTCATACAGGCGTTCTATGAATGATGCGCGAGATTTGGCATTGATACCTCCTGAGATCAGAGACACGCGCCCGTAGGGCAGGTCGGTCACAACAGCATCCACGCTGTTTACCCTCAGGGGTATGTCGGTGGCGTCAGCAGTGATTAAATGCCCCTTCAGGTGATAAAAAAGCAGATTCTGGCTCGCACCCCGAACCATCTTCGCCTGTATATCCATACCTATGGGGGTGGCACCTACCATGCCCGCTTCTATCAATATTCCACCAGTTCCACAGAACGGGTCAAGAAGGATATCTTCTGCTTTCACTGCGCTCAAATTCACCAAAACCCGTGCTAACTTCGGCATTATCACACCGGGTGAGAAGAAAGGTCTCAGATGCGGTTTCCGCTGCTCGTATCGTTTCTTTTCTATACTGTGGAGCAGCAAAGCAAGAAAGCACTTATGGCGTGTGAAGAGTAGTACAAAAGTCTTCTTCGGTTTCTTCAGGTCCACTTCGTAGCCCATTCGCTTTATCAACGCTCCCACTTCTCGCTCCAGCTCCTTATGCTGATACCCACTCTGCATTTGCATTTGCGCTATTGCACTCTTACTCTTCATCCTCACCCGAACTGCGAATGTATCGCCCGGTTCCATAACTCTGTCCACGGCATCCTTTATAAGTGCCTCCATCTCGCGCTCATCTATACATCTGTATCGGCTGCTCACGCCTAATATGGCATAGACACGATGTGTCATTCCCAATCGTTCAGCGATTTCCGCCATAGAAGCAGAATCTGCCAAAGTGCCCTCTTCCGCTTCGATCACAAGTATCCCATCTGTGTGCTCTTTCTCCTCATATCTTATATTATGAGCACGCAGGCAAGCCAGCACCTCCGCCTTTGGTAATGTCTCATGCTCCCCGGAGAGTTCAAAAGCAATCAGCATTCTTTCGCTGTAAATAAGTGATAAGTGATAAGTATTAAGTAAACGAGCTATAAGGGATAGCGATAAAATAATATTTAAAGATATATAGAATAAAGCAACAAGCAACCTATGCGACTGGAGAAGAAGTACAACCACGAGATAGTGGAGCGGAAGTGGTTAGAGGCGTGGGATGAAGCGATGTACTACTTCGATCCCTCCTCTGATAAAAGACCTTATATCATAGATACACCACCACCATATCCTACCGGTGATTTTCATATAGGTAACGCGCTTAACTGGTGCTACATAGATTTCCTGGCACGCTACAAGCGAATGAGAGGCTACGAGGTGATGTTCCCTCAGGGTTGGGATTGCCACGGGCTGCCGACGGAAGTGAAAGTGGAGGAAGAACATGGCATATCAAAGCATCAGATAGACAAGCAGGAGTTTCGAGCGCTCTGTAAGGAGCTCACCACACGTAACATAGAGCAGATGAAGGTGATGATGAAGCGATTGGGCATCTCCATCGACTGGAGCAGGGAGTATATCACGATGGATGACACTTACAGGCGATATACGCAGCAGTCATTCCTGAAGATGTATCGAGATGGGCTGATATATCAGGCAGAGCATCCTGTTAACTGGTGCCCGCGTTGTGAGACAGCAATAGCCTTCGCTGAGGTGGAGTATGAGGATAGGGACGCATATCTGAACTATCTGCTATTCCGGAGGGTGGATAATAATGGATATGTGGAGATTGCAACTACGAGACCAGAACTACTGGCGAGTTGCGTCGCCGTTGCCGTGCATCCAGATGACGAGCGATATAAGGACATTACGGGAAAAGAGCTGGAAGTGCCCATATTCAAGCAGCATGTGAAGGTGTATAAAGACGAGGCAGTGGACCCTGAATTTGGAACCGGAGTGGTGATGATATGCACTTTTGGTGACCGGCAGGATGTGAGATGGTGGAAGAAGCATAATCTACCACTGAGAGTATCAATAGACGAGCGGGGCAGAATGACTGCGATAGCGGGTGTGTATGAAGGAATGGATACCGTGGAGTGCAGGAGCAGGATAATATCAGACCTGGCTGATAAAGGACTGCTTAAGAAGCGAGAGCGAATAAAACAGAATGTCGGCGTCTGTTGGCGCTGTAAAACCCCCATTGAGATCATTTCCACACGACAATGGTTCGTGCGTGTGAATAAAGCCGAGATATTGGATGCCGCAAAAGAAATAAGATGGTATCCCGCTCATTTCCGGTCGCGACTGGAGAATTGGGTACAATCTATGGATTGGGACTGGTGTATCTCGCGTCAGCGTATATTCAGCGTGCCCATTCCCGTCTGGTATTGCAAGCGATGTGGAGCAGTGAAAGTTGCTTCAGAGGCGGAACTGCCGATTGACCCCGTAATGAGGAGTCCGGATTCACCGTGTTCCAGTTGCGGGGGCACGGAATTTGAAGCCGAGGAAGATGTACTGGATACCTGGATGGACTCATCTCTGACCGCGCTCTGGATTGCTGGCTGGCGCTTCGATACCGATACATCAGAATTTGAGTTCCCGGTTGATTTAAGACCACAGGGGCATGACATAATAAGGACATGGGCTTTCTATTCTATCCTGCGTTCCTTAGCCCTTACACACAGGATACCATGGCGCACCGTCCTCATTAATGGTATGGTACTGGGCGAAGATGGCTACAAGATGAGCAAATCGAGGAACAATACTGTATCGCCCGACGAGGTGATACAGAAGTATGGGGCAGATGTATTCAGGCAGTGGGCGGCAATTGGGGGTGCCACGGGCTCTGACGTCCAATTCCGGTGGAAGGACATAATAGCAGCGAGTAAATTCATGCAGAAACTCTGGAGTATACTCAGGTTCTCATTGCCACATCTCGCCGAATATGATACCAATGCCAATGCCAATGCTAATGCTAAAGAGCCTGAATTTCAATTGGAGGTTGTTGACCGCTGGTTGCTCTCTAAACTGAGCAGACTTGTTAGCGCCGTGACAGACTCGATGGAGAACTTCCAGTTTGATGAGGCGATGAAGAGTATCAGGTCGTTTGCATGGTATATACTCGCAGATAATTATATTGAGCTGGTAAAATCACGATTATATGGACATGGACGTTCTTCCTCTATTACCGGTAAAGAATCTGCCAGATATGCGTTGTACCAGACACTGAAGACCCTCTCTCTTCTGCTCGCACCTTTTATCCCTTTTTTTGCAGAGGAGATGTATTCATATCTTAATTATAATTCTGGTGCGAATATGAGAGCAAGTGCAAATGCAAGTGTGCACAGGGCTAAATGGCCAACGCCGGGTAAGATAGATATAGATGCTGAAGCAGAAGGGGATTTAATCGCTGCTATTGTCCAGGCGGTCAGACGATACAAATCAGAGCGGGGCATAGCGCTAAATGCACCCCTGAATGAGATAATCATATTCACAGAGGATAAGATTGACATCGGGGATATAGAGAATGCAACAGCGACGAAGGTGGAATTGCGCAGTGATGCTGATACACTCAAAGATAAAGATGAAGACAAAGATAGAGATAAAGATGAGAATAAAGGTAAAGGGACGATAGTAGATATAAATGTAAAAGGAACGAGAATAATGATAATAAATTAATTAACAATAGTGATGAAAGATGGTAAAGGTAAAAGGCAAAGGTACGAAGAAGAAGACGAAGAAAGAGGAGAGGAGGCGTGGCAGGAGTGAAGAGCGAGGGCTCATGTCCTCCGCGGGCTTGATGCGATATTATGATGTGGAGGAATCAGCCGTAAAAGTCTCGCCAAAGGCTATTCTGCTGGCTGGCATTCTCCTGGGTGCCGTTGTACTGGGTCTTGAGATATACTTCGGGGTCTGGCCAAGCTGACACTGAGAGCGAGGAATACGATACGCACATGCAACGCATGGTGGATATAAGTGATAAAGGGGAGACGGTGCGGATAGCAGTAGCATCAGGCAGGATAAGATTAAAAGAGGATACAGTTGCGAAGCTGAAGAATAAAGAAATAAAGAAAGGAGATGCACTTGCCTGTGCAGAGGTGGCAGCGATTCTTGCAGTGAAGAATACGCCGGATGTGATCCCCATGTGTCATCCTGTGAGTATAGATGCGGTAGAGGTTGAACCATCAATAGAAGAAGGTGGGGTAAGAGTAGCGGTAACGGTGAAGTCGGTTGGCAAGACGGGAGTGGAGATGGATGCACTATATGGGCTATCGGTAGCTCTGCTTACTATCTGGGATATGGTGAAATCAGAGGAGAAGGACGAGACCGGTAATTATCCCCATACCTGTATAGAAGAGATAATGGTGGAGAAGAAAGAGAAGCAATTACTGATGACTGAGACTGACATCCACCCATAAATCCAAAGCCAAATGGTAATGTAAGGCTCTCATTTTGGTGCACCGGTCTTAGAAACGAGCTCCTGCAACCGCGCCTGTAATTTCTGTGCTTCCTGCTCTATCCTCTGCAGTACTGCCGCCATTTGACGCTGTGAATCTTCCAATCCCCTCCTCTTCTCTTCAAGGAACTGTATAGAAGAATCAGGGTCTTTTTCCGCACTCACTCCTCCCCCTATCCGCACTATTATCCTGTCGGTAGTGCTAAGAGTGACATAGATAGATGAGCTGGCACCTATCGGTACTATCAGTTCATCGCCCGGTTTCAAACCCTTCAAATACTTTATCGTCTCTATCGCTTTATCATGCTCGGCTATCGCCTGCTGAACCATAGCCAGCTCCTGAGAGGTCGTCTCCGCCTGCGCCTGGTACTGCCGTAATCTCAATACCAGAGACTGCACTTCCGATTCTCTCTCTCTCTCTTTCTCTTCCTCCTTATCCCTACCCTCGCTTACTCTCTCTTCCATTCTTATCACTCTTAATATCTTATTCTATACCTTATAAAAGCTCATATTTATGTAGGTTCAGCTGGAATGGGGAAGGAGAGGATAAGAGGCAGGAGCGTATCAAAAGGGATAGCCCAGGGACGAGCTCTGATCTCCCGGCAGCGAATCTCGTTCCTTGGTGCCGTGGATCCTGTAACGGGTATCTTCGTTGATAGATCACTGGATGTATATGGGCAGGAGGTATCAAATCGCGTGCTGATATTTCCGGGAGGTAAGGGCTCAACTGTGGGCTCATACGTGATATATCAGTTGAAAATGCATGCAAAGAGTCCTCTGGCTATGATCGTCACCCATCGTGCGGATACGATAGTGGCGGTAGGTGCGATTATAGCAGAGATACCAACCGTTGATTCTCCTGAGAGCGATCTCACGAAGCTGATAAAAGATGATGAGGAGGTTCTGGTGAATGGGACGGAGGGATACATCGAGATTGAACTATGATGAAGCGCCGATGAGGAGATTGGAGCGGCAGGGTTACCACTTCGTTGGTGCACACAGGCATAGTGCAGTAAAGACCTGCCTCTGGCTACGTAAATCGCTGAGAGGCGAGGGTAACTGCTATAAAGGTAAGTTCTATGGCATCAGTGCACATAGATGTGTTCAGATGACCCCCTCGATCTTCTGTAATCAACGCTGCGTCCATTGCTGGCGTCCCCTTGAAGCGTTCAACCTGAAGGGTAAAGATAAAGAAAAGGAGGAAGCGGTCATCTGGGACTCCCCTGATGAGATTGTAGATGAGTGTATAAGAGAGCAAAGGAGGCTGATATCGGGGTTCAAAGGCTCGCCCAAGACGGATCCGGGCGTTTTTGCTGAGGCTAACCAGCCAAGACACGCTGCTATATCGCTCATTGGCGAGCCTACACTGTATCCTTATCTGGAGGAGCTCATAGAAGAGTTCCATGCGCGCGGGATGACAACCTTTGTGGTGACCAATGGCACGAACCCCGAGGTGATACGAGCGATAAGACCCACGCAATTGTATATCTCACTGAATGCCCCGGAAGAGAGCATTTACAAAAAAATCGCTCATGCTGATTACTGGGATTATATAATACAGTCACTGGAAGAGCTGCGCAACAAGAGAGAGCGAACAGTGGTAAGAATCACATGTATAGAGGGTTTAAATATGGAGAATCCGGAAGGTTATGCAGCTCTACTTCAACTGGCGAAGCCTGACTTCATCGAGGTGAAGGCGTACATGCATATAGGATATTCAAGGATGCGCTTGCCACGGACTGCAATGCCCACTGCATCGCGTGTGCGAGATTTTGCAACTGAGATTACAGCGTATTTGGTAGAGTCAGGGTACCGGATAGTGGATGAATCGGAGATAAGCCGCGTGGTGCTCATCTCGTGCAGGGATAACAGAAGGATAACATGATAGAGATTCTAGGATATGAGTTCATGCGAAATGCGATAATAGCGGCGTTGTTAGCCAGTATTGCCTGTGGAATCGTGGGTGTGTATGTAGTAGTGAAGAGGATAGTGTTCATAAGCGGGGGGATAGCGCATGCGGCATTTGGCGGCATTGGTCTGGGCTATTTCCTGGGTTTGAACCCCGTTCTGGGTGTTATACCCTTCAGCATCGCTTCTGCACTGAGCATGGGCATTGTGAGCAGGAGGACAAAGATACCGGAAGATACCGCAATAGGCATCCTGTGGGCTACTGGAATGGCATTGGGCATTATCCTCGTCGCATTAACCCCTGGTTATGCACCCGACCTCTTTGGGTATCTATTTGGTAGTATCTTAACCGTATCCAGGTCTGACATTATGCTCATGCTGCTCTTAGATGCGGTCATAATCGGCGTGGTGGCTCTGTATCACCATGAATTTGAGGCTATATGCTTTGATGAGGAGTATGCAACGGCGATTGGGCTCCACACAGAGCGGTTATACCTCCTGTTATTATGTCTTATTGCACTGACCGTGGTGGCATTGATAAGAGTGGTGGGTGTTATACTGGTTATTGCCCTGCTGACTATGCCCGCGGCGATCAGCAGACGATTCTCAGCCCGCATGCATGGCATGATTGTGCGCTCTGTTGCGCTTTCCGCGATATTAACCTTCTGCGGGTTATTGCTCGCTTATTTATTCAATCTCCCATCGGGTGCAACCATCGTTCTGGTCTCAGCGTGTGTGTTCATACTTTCGTGTATCTTCTTCGGTGTTTGATTCTTAATTCATTCTTATCTTATATTGAATTGAACTATTTCTTCATTATCATAGTCAAGCCCAGGTTTTTCTCTATTATCTTCTCGTATTTGCCCCTTATATGTGGTTTTATCCTATCTAATTCCCATATCCCCGATAATATCTCCGCTACCAGATCACCATTGTCAAATATCCTCACAACGCCGTCACTCTCCGAGACAACAACCGCAACGGCATCTGTATCCTTAGATATTGACGCTGCTGCCATGTGTCTGCTACCAAACCCCATAGGGAGGTCAATATCGCGATAGCTCGCTTCTATGTACCTCGCTGCGGAAAGAACATACCCATCTGCACTGACAATGAAAGCGCCGTCGAGCTTTGCAAGCTCTTTTATCGTGCTCTGGACATTTGCGTTCCTTATATCCTTTACCTCTTTCGGATGACACCCCAGAGGGTCCAGGATGAGCGGTGTAGACTTCTTTAATACTCTATCTTCATCACCAACCACAAACAGGGCGCCCATTCGCCTGTGCTCTATACTCTGCCTCGCTATGCCGACTGCTATCTCCACAACCGTCTCCAGCACCTCGGGCTCGCAATTGCCCTTAGCTTTACATATCCGACCTACCACTGCCATCTTCTCTCAATAAAAAATAATAGCTGCTAAGTTATAAATCCGTAGCGTAGAGTGGATATGCGTGCCAGGACCACCGCAGGGACAGGGGTTAAAGCTTATTCTCCCTCGCACATAACCGGTATCTTTGCTATCTGTGATGATAGGAATCCGCTGTATAAAGGCTCTATTGGCTGTGGTATCGTACTGGAGGCGGGTTGTGTAACAGAAGTATCGGTGGATGATACGAGACCGGGGATAGGGATAGAGATAGAGATAGAAGGAATGGAGGAGGGAGAAGCAAGCACCACCGAGTATGTCTGCCGGCGTATGGCTGGTGAACACAAATACCCCGTTCGGGTGTCAAGCAGGTTTGAAGTTCCAATTGGAGCGGGATTCGGAGCGAGTGGTGCCGGGGCACTTAGTACTGCACTTGCATTAAATGCACGCCTCTCGCTCGGGATGACATTGAATGAGGTTGCACAGATAGCGCACCTCGCGGAAGTGGAGAACAATATGGGGCTGGGCGACGTAATTGCGGAGACCTATGGCGGCGTTGTGATAAGAAAGAAGCCAGGACCGCCCGGTATTGGCATGGTTGATAAAATTATATTGCCACCAGAGGAGCTGAAGATAAGTTACGTCACATTTGGAGTGAAGGCAACAAGGGAGATACTGCGGGATGCGTCCATCATACGGAGTGTGAACGAAGCGGGTAGAGCAGCCCTGAAGGAGCTACTGAAGAAGCCCGACCTGGATACGTTCATGCGTGCAGCACGTGATTTCTCGTTACAAACCGGGCTGATGAGTGAGCGATGCCGTGATGCAATTGAAGCAGTTGAAGCGGAAGGCAAAGTCGCAAGCGTTGCTATGCTCGGTGAGACAGTATTCGTGCCGGGCGATAGTGAAGCACTGCGAGAATTCGGCGAAGTGAGACAGAGTAGAATATCATATTCGGGTGCGAGAATCATCCATAGTTATAAGTGAGATAAGTGAGAGACAAAGTAAAAGTAAAAAATACTGATGTTTTATATACTATGGTATATTATGATATAGTAATGACAGCATCAACGTATTTCATCGTTATGGATTGCGGAGATGACACGGAGAAGAAGCGAGTGCGGTATGTCATAGACAAATGGGAGGCGGAGAGCAGAGGTAAAGTATCGGAAGTGAAAGCGATAGTGGTAAAGGCGGATTTAGATGATATAGGGGATTTCCTCGATGATTTGTATTCCAGGATGAGTGCGGGAAGAATAGAGACGTATAGAGCGGAGATAGAGAAGATAGAGCCGGAGAAGCGGATAGAAAGTTTAAAAGTGACATTTAAGAACGATATAAAGTCTGTGGAGCGTCTCATCAGCTTTATTTTTAGTAAGAAGAATTCCACGCTCAGAGAGCACAGGTATCTCCACGACAATTTTTCTGAGATGGAATATATGGTGTATATGAGGAGGAGGAAAGGAGGGGTCAATGTAAAAGTCGTTTTAAGGGAAGAAAAAGAAAGAGGAGGAGAGACAACGGCGGATATTCGTCTGGAGGGGATAGAAGATGCACCGAAGGCGTTGAAAGAGGATTTGATGCGTGATTTCTCTTACTTCGATGTAGAATTGGAGAGCTTCACCTCTCGATAGACCACGAGTAAGCGTTAATGATGATTTCCAAAAAGACAAAAGTAAAAAAATCAAAAGTTTTAAATACTGTTACATATAATGCAATAGCATTTGTGATGTGTATGCCCGGGAGGGCGATGATAAAGATGGGGATGGGAATAGAGGACCTGGAAAGGTTGAATAAGTTACCGAGGACGATAGCGAGTCCGGATATGGATTTGGAGAAATTGAGAAGACTGCCGGAATACAGACGGAGGCAGTGGTGGGATGAGGTTTCGCGGGTGGAGGATGAATATTACGGGAGATATTACATTGATGGTGAGACAAACGAGTATTTAGAAGCGAATATAGCGATGTCGAAGTTGAAGCTGGTGGTGAGCTTCTTGGATAATGGTGAACGCAGTCCAGAACACGGGTTTAAGGGCGATGAGATGGCGTTTATGCGAGGATTTGAAGAACTTGCAGTAATAGGGAGGCTTTCCGTTGATGAGCTTGTGGATTACTTTAAGAGAGTAAGGGGGGGAAGAGCGAGGACTGGTGAAAATAGCATTTGATGCCGTTAACAGGGGTTACAACGTCATGGACGAGATCGTGAGGAGGAGTGACATTCCAGGGGATTTAGCAAATGCGTTTAAACGAGTTTACGGTGAGCGAGTGAAGAAGATGGAAGAGACAGCGAGGAGATACATTGAGAAGTATGGGCTTCCCGCAGTTGAGAAAGATATAAGTTCGATTTTGGAGGAGTCGGAGAAGGAGAGGAAGGGGATAATAGAGAGCCTCAATCAAAGTCTTTCCGATTTAGAAGCGAGATTGGAAGAAAGAGAAGAGGTTAATAAAGAAAAAGAGCGGCTGGAAGAAAAGCTGAGGAGCTTAGAGCGCGAAATAGCATCAAAAGAAGCGGAAAAGGAGGCGTTGAGTTCCAAGCTCAGCGAATTTGAAGCGGCTAAAAGAGATGCCTGGGAGAGATACGAAGAGCTTAAGAGAGCATGGTCAGAAAGTATAGAGGAAATAGAAGAGAGAAGAAGGGCGCTGGATGCGAGGGAGCGAGAGCTGAAGCAAGCGGCGGAAGGGCTTGGGGCTGAATTGAAAGATGCGGCACGACAAGCGTTTGTGGCTGAGCTGAGGAATATTAACACGCTGAGAGAAGAACTGGCGAGTAAGGAAGAGGAATTGAAAAGCGAAAGAGCGGGCTTAGAATACGAAAGGAGAGAAGTGGAAGAGAGGTTAGGGGAACTAAAGGCTATTTTAGAGGGTGGTGGCGAGGTGAAGCGATTTGTAACGAGTGACGTTGCGAAGATTCACGAAATGAACTACATCGGGAGATTTGACATCAAGATGAACGAACTTCCGAAGAGGTTATACGACCCGATAGAGGATAAAGAGCGTAAGATAAGCGCCTGGAGCTACCACTATAAGTTTGACGATGCAGATAAGATTCTGAACACACTGAAAATGGATTATGAAGAAGTAACCGTGAAGCTACCTTTGAACCTGCGGTCGAGATATGTGGTTGTGGAGAAGAAGTATAAGGTATTCGGGAAGGAAGAGACAAAGTTGATTATTGAGGCTTCGGTGTTGGGGCATTTGCTGGATTACGGTGAGAACGGGTTTGATACGAGGAGTGTAACGTTGTCAGAGTTGCTTTCGGTATTGACGGGATATATTGATAGTGCGGAACTTGGGAACTATTTCCACGTGCTTGGGATTGCATCGGTTACGGGATTCGATAAGAAGGTGTTTGAGCATGTTAATTCTGAGGAGTTTCACAAGAATTTCGTTAGCAGGTATGTCTCGCTGTGCTTAGTGGATTTGGAGACCGGGGAGGTATTCTACAACGAATCGGATGAGCGGATAAAGGCATATATTGATTTGTTCAAGCCGGTGTTTGACGAGGAGAAGATGAGGGCGATAAGGGAGTATGTGGTTGGTAGATTAGAACTCAAGGATTTTGCAGTGCTTGACCGCGTGGTGGAGGAAGCGACAGAGGGCGGCGAGGAAGGTAAGCGGCTTGCGAAGAAGGTGTTCTATGACCTTGAAAAGGAAGGAATGGGTAAGGTGAGGTATGATAAGGAGTTTGGGGTTGTTGTTGAAAGGAGGTGATATGAAAAAATGGGAATGTTGGAAAGTTTGAAGGAGACACTCGGGTTTGGTGCGAGAATCCCGAAGGTGGAAGAGGTGCAGAAGGAGCGGATGCGGCTGAGCATGAAGGAGGAGCAGGCGATACCGGAGCTTAGAAGATTGAAGGAAAAGTGGAAGAAGTTGTATGAAGAGGGGAAGGACAAGGACAAATACGAACGAAGGGCGTTGCTCAGGCAGATGAACCGTATAGAGGGCGAGATAGCGACAAAGGATTTAGAACTCGCGAAGATTGATTTGGGCATTCGTGCGCTGGATAAGATGAATTCGATTCTGTCGAAGGGCAGGGAGATATTCAAGGGCGAGTTCTGGAATAAGATTGAGGGGACGCTGACATCTGAGAAACTGATGGACATCATGGTGGAGGAGAACTTCAATAGAAGCGGGTATTAACGAAACTCGGTGAGATAGCAAAGATAAGTGATAAGCACGTGCTGGATGCGATAGACCAGCTGCCGGATGAGGAGGTAGAAGCAGTGTGGGGTAAGGAAATAGAGACGGAGGAGCTTGATGAGATACTGGATAAGAAGATAGAGGAGAAGAAGAGGAGCCTAGAGATAGAGAGGTTTTGAATAAAGCCTCTTTGTCTCTTTTTATTTTTTGAGGGGTGAGACAAGAATGCAAAGAGAGAGGACAGGCAAAGTGTAGTTGAGAAAAGTGGAATGATAAGGTGTGATAATGATGAGTTAGTAATTGAGAATAACGTTGAGCCTCGTAATGAAGAGGTTTACAGGGTCGTTGTGCGTGGGTGAGAAGAGAGAATGGGGTTGTTTAGCAAGAAGAAAGAAGGAAAAACGGCAGAAGAATGGTTTGAGTTAGGATTAAAAGAGAAAGACCCGAAGAAGCAAATAGAATATTATTCAAAATGCCTGGAATTAGACCCGAAGTATGCAGTTGCATGGAACAACAAAGGAAATGCTCTTGCTGAGTTAGGGAGATACGAGGAAGCGCTAAGATGTTATGATAAGGCGCTTGAGATTGACCCGAAGCATGTGCTTGCATGGTACAACAAAGGAGTTGCCCTTCATAAGTTAGGGAGATACGAGGAAGCGCTAAGATGCTATGATAAGGCGCTTGAAATTGACCCGAAGCATGCGTATGCATGGTACAATAAAGGACTTGCCCTTTATAAGTTAGGAAGACACGAGGAAGCGATAAGATGCTATGGTAAGGCGCTTGAGATTGACCCAAAGGATGTGGGTGGATGGGAGAACAAAGGAGTTGCCCTTCGTAATTTAGGAAGATACGAGGAGGCGATGAGATGCTATGACAGGATGCTTGAGATTGGCCTAAAGGATGCGGATGCATGGAAACACAAAGGAGTTGCCCTTCTTAAGTTAGGGAGATACGAGGAAGCGATAGGATGCTATGACAGGGCGCTTGAGATTGACCCGAAGGATGCAGTTGCATGGCATAACAAAGGATATGCCCTTTATGATTTAAGGAGATACGAGGAAGCGCTAAGATGCTACGATAAGGCGCTTGAGATTGACCCGAAGTATGCGGACGCATGGAACAATAAAGGAATTGCCCTTGATGATTTAGGAAGATACGAAGAAGCGCTAAGATGTTATGATAAGGCGCTTGAGATTGACCCGAAGTATGCGGACGCATGGAACAACAAAGGAGTTGCCCTTGGCAAATTAGGAAGATACGAAGAAGCGCTAAGATGTTATGATAAGGCGCTTGAGATTGACCCGAAGTATGCGGACGCATGGAACAACAAAGGAGTTGCCCTTGGCAAATTAGGAAGATACGAAGAAGCGCTAAGATGTTATGATAAGGCGCTTGAGATTGACCCGAAGTATGCGGACGCATGGTACAATAAAGGAGATGCCCTTCATAATTTAGGGAGATACGAGGAAGCGCTAAGATGCTATGATAAGGCGCTTGAGATTGACCCGAAGTATGCGTATGCATGGTACAATAAAGGAGATGCCCTTCATAATTTAGGGAGATACGAGGAAGCGATAGGATGCTATGACAGGGCGCTTGAGATTGACCCGAAGGATGCAGAGGCATGGAACAATAAAGGAAATGCCCTTGCTGATTTAGGGAGATACGAGGAAGCGCTAAGATGCTATGATAAGGCGCTTGAGATTGACCCTAAACATGAAAGAGCAAAGAATAACAAGAAACTCGCAGAGGAGAAATTAAAAGAAGAATCAAAGCCAGAAATGGAAGTGGTCTTACCCGAAAAGACATTTAAGCCCAATTACTGGAAGAGACTGAATTTAATCGTGAGGAACAAAGGTAACGCGCATGCAAAAGCAGTAAAAATAGAATTCTCAAAAGAGGTTGAGGTGAAAGGTTTGAAGGAATTAAACATTAATTCTGGAGAGGAAGAGAAATTAAGCATCATATTGAAGCCAAATGAACTGGGTGATGTCCCTTTAGAGATAAAGACAACTTATAAAGACGCTGATGGTAAAGAATACAGTGCAGAGAATCTCTTCATGCTGAATGTTACTGATAAGCCAGCGGAGGAGAAAAAGGAAGAAGAGAAAAAGAGAGCGAGGAAAAAAGTTCCTGCTTTCTTCCCTGCCGAGCTTGAGGCTTTTTACCGCGATATAGAATACATAGGCGAAGGCGGATTTGCGAGGATATTCAAAGCTGTTCGTATTAAGGATAGTAAGGAAGTGGCAGTGAAAATACCGATAAGCTTAGACCCAGAAACAGGCAAAGCGTTCACAAAAGAAATATCCAACTGGAATTTGCTCGGGCATGAGAACATCGTCGAGCTATATGATGTGAACATACTTCCGATACCGTATCTTGAGATGGAGCTCTGTGACAGGAGCCTGGAGGAAGTGCCCAAACCGATGGAAGTGGAAGACGCAGCTTCAATAATTTTTGACCTCGCTAAGGGTTTGAAGCACGCACACAGCAAAGGAATAATCCACCGCGACCTGAAACCCTCAAACATACTTTTCAAGCACGGAAAAGTCAAGATTTCTGATTGGGGTCTGAGTAAATTGAAAGCGAGCAGTAAAAGCTCCTCCATTATCGCTTTCTCACCACTATATGCAGCACCGGAGCATCTCTCTAAGTCAAAATTTGGGAAGACAGACGAAAGAACCGACATTTATCAGCTCGGTATCGTATTTTATGAGCTTGTGGCAGGTAAGTTGCCGTTTGAAGGCGAGGATGTTGCCGGGATTTCTTTTTCGATAATAAGCGAACAGCCAGTTCCCCCGTCTGAAATCAACCCGAAATCGAAAGGCGTTGAGCATATAATCATGAAGTGCATGGCAAAACGAAAAGAGGAGCGGTATCAAAGCGTGGATGAACTTATTGAGGACCTGGCGGTTTATCTGAAGGAAGAATATAAAAAATCGCGAGACTTCAGGAAATCCGCTTTCTTCCTCTATGAACTGCTTTTACAGAGTGTAGAGCGTGGAGATACCGTGGAGGCTGTTGGATGGGCAACCGAAGGATTGCTCAATTATCCAAAGAGGAAGTATTCGGAGAAGGAAGTGCAGATGCTTAAAAACGCGGTCAAAGTGCTTATGGACATCAAGAGAAATTACTGTAGCGAAAATGCAAAAGTAGAGGATGTGAACAGGAAATACGATGAATTGAAGGACAATCTGTTTGAGGATTTTGTAGAGGAGATAGAGAGGGATAAAGACCTGGGGATGGTCATAAGAGAGATGAATGCGGAGTTGAGAGAGGATGAGAGATTGGAAGATAAGCATGTGAGAAATCTTGAATACTTCTGTGTTAAGTTTGTAAAGAGGTGGATAGCGAAGTTTTTGAGGTGATGAAAATGCGCATGGAGGGGGATATGGAAGATGCTGTATGAAAAGAGCTCCAATTTGGAAAAGTTGGAGGATAGAAGACAAGGCAGGAAAAAACAGATCACCAGCAAATATAAATATATGGAACATCTATTCTATTATGGTGATAATAAATGATATATGGAATAGAAAGGAAGAAAGTGGATGAACAGGGAAGATTCGTTCTACCATCGGATTGGAGAGCGGCAGAACTAAAAGAGAATAAAGAGGTATTTGTGATAAAAGGGAAGGGGTATCTGAAGATAGTGCCGAAGAAGAAGGTGGATCTAACCAGATTCTTTGACACCGCAGACCTGGGGATGAACATAGAAGATTGGGATGAGTTCGAGAGGGGATTTTATGAGCAATGAGATTTCTTGATGCGAATGTGTTCATTTATGCATATTACAAGCCGAAGCGTGAATTGACCGAGAAGGAGAAACAGATGAAGGAGCATGCAAAGGAGATAATAAGAAGAATAAACGAGGGAGAAGAAGTAATAACAGCGGTTGTCCATCTTTCTGAAGTTGCAAATATTCTGAAGAGGGCGCTATCAATGGAAGATTTGTATTCGCTGTTAATCGGGCTCTTCTCAATGGACAGTGTAAAGATTGTTGATGTCACAAGTGAGGATTACTTTGGCGCAGTAGAATTGATGAGCGAGTTAAAGATGGACCCGAATGATTGTCTGGCGGTGAGTGTAATGCGCTGTGAGAATATAAATGAGATTTACTCTTTTGATAAGGGATTTGATGGTGTTGCGGGTATAATAAGAATCATGAAGTAGGGGGTGAAAAAATTGTGAAAGCCATCAGCATAAAGCTGGAAGTACCAGAATGAGTAGATGAGGAGAAATTTGTTGCAAGGCTAAAGAGAATAGCTGAGAGGATGGTTTATCCAGAAAAGCTCAGTGCAGAAGAGGTTAGAGAGATTTTTGGTACTTTTGAAGAGGAAGTTGAGCCTGTTGATGTCAGGAAGAAGGAGAGAGAAGTTAACCGGATTGCAAGGTTTTGAAGTAGAGATAGAGTTAAACTTTAAATAGTATCCTTACATATGCGGAAATGTGGTAAATATGGACGTAGTAAAACTATCGGCGAAAGGGCAAATTGTCATCCCGGCAAGGATAAGGAAAGAGCTGGGGCTATCTGAGGGCGACAAATTGTTGATAGCCAGAAGGCAAGGAGAGGTGATACTAACGCCCGTAGTGAAACTCTCGAAGTTAAGAGGGATAGACAAGTTAGGGGAAGCATCCGAGGAGGTTGAGGAAATAAGAAAAGAGTGGGATGAAGAATTTGAGAAGGGAATAAAGGAACTATGAAAAACCTTTCTTTAAAAAAGAAAGCTTTACCAAAGAAAAAAATAGAATGAAATATATTTTGGATACTAAGGCACTGATTGCATTCTTCAACGATGAGGACGGTGCGGAAAATGTGGAAAAGATCTTGGATAATATAGACGAGAACAAAGCGGAGGGGTTCGTAAGCGCTATTACGCTGACCGAGGTTTACTATCTTTATTCGAGGAGAAGCGGAGAGCGCGTTGCAAAGAAGAGGATAGAGCAAATAAAGCTCTCCAATCTGAAGATGGTAGTAATAGATGCTGAGATAGCGATAAAAGCGGGTGAATATAAAATTAAGGCGGTTCCGATTGCCGATGCTTTGATAGCGGCAAGCGCTTATTCCGTTGGTGCAAAGGTGGTTACGGATGATGAACATTTTGAACACCTGGATGTGGCAGTTGTAAAATTTAGGGGCACGCACCGGTAAATGAACCCGCTATTAGAGCAGGAATATTTGAACAAGATAAACGAATGCAAGAAGAATGCGAAACGGTACCGTCGTGGGATGATATTGGTGGCTTAGAGGATGTGAAGGACGTGATAAAGAAGTCGGTTGTGATTGGTATAATAGAGAACAAGCCGAAGGCGATAGAAGCGTGCAAGACGTTGATGGCGGCGGCAGTGGCGAAGAACATAGATGCAACGTTCTTTGATGTGAAGGTGAGTCAATTGCTGTCGAAATATTATGGTGAATCGCCAAAGATAATGTCCGCATTGTTCGAGGTGGCGAGGGAAGAAGCGCCTTCGGTCGTATTTATAGATGAGTTCGATTCGATTGCGCTCAGCAGAGGTGCGGATATAGATGAGGAATCAAGGAGAGGGTTATCTACATTGTTTGCGGAACTGGATGGGCTCAGTTCAAAAGCGAGCGATAAGAAGTTCGTGCTGGTGATTGCGGCAACGAACACGTCTGATGCGATAGATGAGGCGATAATGAGCAGGTTCGGTAAGAAGATTGAGATACCGTTGCCGGATTACGAAGCGTGTAAGGAGATATTGAGGATACATACTGAGCGTAAAGGTATTGGGCTGGAGGATGATTCGCTTTATGATAAACTGGCGGGGTATTGTGTTGAGCATGAGATGAGTGGTCGGGATATAAAGTTTATGTGCACGGAGGCGATATGGAATATGATTGAGGAGATGAATCCTGGGTTGGAGAAGCTTGCGGAAGAGCCTTATGAGAGGATAAGAGAGTATGAGTTGAGGACGCGGGAGTTGAAGGAGAGGATATTCAAAGCTGTTCGTATTAAGGATGGTAAGGAAGTGGCAGTGAAAATACCGATAAGCTTAGACCCAGAAACAGGCAAAGCGTTCACAAAAGAAATATCCAACTGGAATTTGCTCGGGCATGAGAACATCGTCGAGCTATACGATGTGAACATACTCCCGATACCATATCTTGAGATGGAGCTCTGTGACAGTAGCCTGGAAGAAGTGCCCAAACCGATGGAAGTGGAAGAAGCAGCTTCAATAATTTTTGATCTCGCTAAGGGTTTGAAGCACGCACACGGCAAAGGAATAATCCACCGCGACTGAAACCTCAAACATACTTTTCAAGCACAGAAAAGTTAAGATTTCTGATTGGGGTCTGAGTAAATTGAAAGCGGGCAGTAAAAGCTCCTCCATTATCGCTTTCTCACCACTATATGCAGCACCGGAGCATCTCTCTAAGTCAAAATTTGGGAAGACAGACGAAAGAACCGACATTTATCAGCTCGGTATCGTATTTTATGA
>Ga0190306_1000187_pt1 | contig 23980 bp, 25 predicted proteins | sample 48700734_MG_FD_161657 | JGI IMG/M metagenome (GOLD analysis project Ga0190306, IMG submission 161657) | Hydrothermal vent sediment bacterial communities from Southern Trench, Guaymas Basin, Mexico - 4870-07-3-4_MG | ecosystem: Environmental > Aquatic > Marine > Hydrothermal vents > Sediment ... | reverse complement strand
GTTCAGTAAGTGCTTCAGGAGTTGTAATATCCACATCTTCATATTTCACGCCTGCTGCAGCTAAAAAATCCTTCACCTGCTTGCAATGCGGGCAAACCTTCGTTGAATAGACCCTTATCATCTCCCCACTAGTTCTATTTATAGTTTTTATTTTTTCTCTTTATAATTGGATTGAATACCTAAATAAAGTTTTCTGATACCTTTCTGGTGGAGAGCAGTTCATAAATTTTGTGACTATCTCTATTCCCTCCTATATGCCTCCAGTTTTGCCTTAACCCAGGCATATGGAATAGCACTACCGCCTTTTAACAGCGTAGGCTGCTCAACAAGGTAATCCTCACACAATCGTTCATGTTCATATACACTCACAGGCTGAGCCGCCTCGTGATTAAATATCTCAATGCACTCTTCTATTCTCCCCTTCCACAACTGGTCGAAACTGCATTCTTCTATAGGCTTATCCCACCTTAACCCCTTAAAACTCGGCGCCCTTAACTCACCGCCACCAGTTACCTCGAGATACTGTATCTCACCCACAAGATGGGGTTTGATCCATTTCATTCCCTTATGCTTAACTTTCTCCGGGTTAACTACCGGTGCTTTATCTGTTTTTAACTTTAATTCCCTTATCTCGCGCTTCAACATCTTTATTAAATTCTCACTAAAGCCCGTTCCCACACTGCCTATGTAAACCAGGTCAGCATCCTGATAGAGAGCCATTCCCAGAGCGCTTATCTCTCGTTTCTCAGTGGTATAACCCACGAGCACCACATCAATTGTCTTTAAATTTTTCAGCTTGAGCCAATCCCATTTCCTCATTCCGGGGTAATAAGCACTATCCACTCTTTTGGCAACCACGCCCTCCATCCCCTTTTTCCTTATATCGTCCCAGAGCTTTCTACCATCCGCCTCATAATCAATTTTCATGATGTGCTCAGCATCTTGCACCGTTTCATCCAATATCTTCTTCCTCTCACCCAACGGCTTCTCTGATAAATCTTCTTCTCCTCTTGCCAGGATGTCAAATACCACATATGTGGCAGGTATCCCCTTTGCTCTGGCTTCTATCAGTAAATCCGAATCAATTTGCTCTCTTTTTTGTAATAGATTGAAATCAGGAACCCCTTCTTCATTAAAACACACGATCTCTCCATCTAAAACACAGTTATGTGTTACCCTTCCCAGTTCCTTCACTATCTCGGGGTATCTCTTGCTTATATCCCTCCCTCTTCTGTTGATCAGCCTCACCTCCTCGTACACCTCTGCTATACACCTCGTCCCATCCATCTTGGGTTCAAAAATATAGCCTTTTTCATCGAGAACCCTTTCTATCCCCTTTTCGCATAGCATAGGGAGGTATTCTCGGCTAATGCTAATGCGCTCCACCCCTTTCGCGCGCTCCTCCGGATACGCTATTGGTGTTGTTACAGGTATTGTTGGCGCTGGTTTTTCAATACCTTCCACACTCGCTTTTAATGCATCCACGAGGCTTTTCTCTTCTTGCTTCGGCAATTCACCTATTTCTATCTCTTTACCTTCCATCTTCCTCCTTATCAAATCTTTCAATCGTTCCATGAATGTATCCCTGAACTTCTCCAGATGAAGTTCTTTTTTGAGATGCTTCTCTATGAGCAGCTTGCCCAACTCCTTCTCCTCAGCCCCTATCTCGGGTCGCTCTCCCATCACGATTTCGCCGATGTCTCTGACATACTGGTGATAATGGAGTGTAGATAAAAGCATACCCTCCCTAAAAGGCTGTAAAGCGCATATATACTCCTTGTTCCGCATCACAAATTTACCTATTGCGATGATTCCCATTTCATCCAGCAGTTCTTTGAGCAGGAAATACGCCTTCTCGCTCTTTTCCTTTGGCACTGCGAAATAGCTCTTATCATAGTAAATCGGCTCCAATTCTCTTTTATCCACAAATTCTAATATCTCCAGATTCTCCTTTCCTTCTGGTTTTAGTTTATCCAGTTCATCTTTTGTGAGTATAAAATAATTGCCTTTTTCCAGTTCTAATCCATTAACAATATCGTTCCATCCAACCTCTTCTCCTCCAGCTTCACAGACCCGCTTATAACGTATCGGCGATTTATGCTCCTTACACAACAACTTGAAATCTGCTCCCCTGGATTCCACTGCTGAATATAATTTTATTGGTATATTTACAAGTCCCCAGCTTATAGAACCGCTCCAAACCGCTCTCATTAGTTTATTAAAATATAATGTTTCCTTACATATTTTTTTATATTTTGTTATATGCCGAACGGTAGTTAGTGGAAGGGGCTGTAAGTAATATGTTTATTCTCTCCTGATTACCACCATATCACTGCTCTTTATAACTTCAAACTCGATATCAGCCAAGAATCTCTTTGTCACGTATATATTCGTCCTGAGATGTTCCGTCATCTCCCTGACCTTCAGCTCTGAACCGGTATCCGCAAGAGCAATATAGGGTATAAGCTGGTCAGCGAGGTGTATATCAACGGTGGAAGAGGAATTCAGTTCTTTTATTATCTCATGAGCTGCTTCTTCACCCACGAGTTCCGCTCTCTTTCCTGGCTTACCAAGTGCACTGCCGCTCTTATAGCCCAGCCATAGGGTAATGCCACTGCCAGTTGATGCTGTTCCTGATGGCGCTTTATCATCCACATCACGCTCTAACTCTATTGCAGCGCTGTAGCCGTAATCATGCAATACCTGCTCCGCCGCTCTCGCCTGCCGCTCTGTTACATGTGCGGGCAGACCGCGGGAATGCGAGATGCCACTTACTACCATTCTGCTCTCTGGTTCTGGCCCCTGCTGCTCTGGTTCAGGTTTAAACCCTCTTAGCGTACCATCCAGAGGTGATATCCGCACTTCTACTAACCCTCCACCCCTTGGATAATAACCCCGCTGCTCCACATCAATCTGGATATCACAGCCCATAGCATTCAGAGCTTTCAGGAATACACCTGTGTAGAAATCAATCGGGGGAGCCCATCTCACATCTGTTCCACCTTTTACCCTCACCACACTCTCACAATCCGCGAACAATGCAACCGGGATAAGACATTGCAATAACAATGTTATGCTACCTGCGGTACCTATGTCCAGCTCAGTATTGATACACTTCAAATCGCCAGGTGAGAACTTCAGCTTCTGGGAATGCAATTGCAGCCCCTCAGTCTTACCGCCTGACAATCTCTCTACTGCTTTAACGGCATGTAGATGTTGTGCTGCAAGACCAGGATTGGGTCTATTAGCTCTTATGTTCCTTATCTCCACTTCCTGCCCGGTTATAGCAGCAAGAGCGATTGCGGTTCTTACTATCTGCCCTCCCCCCTCTCCTACTGAACCGTCTATCTCTATCATATGTATCACACGACATTCATGGGCGCATACTCCAGTATCTACTCAATACAGCTCTCACCTCTTCTACCCTTCCCTTCACTACTTCTCCTGGTGTCACTGCTTCCCGATGCTTATCCTTATCATCAGTTCCGGCGAGCAGGGAATAGAAGACAGCAGAAGCTGATTCTGCAATTGCTGACAGATTATATCCACCTTCCAGAGTTATTGCGAGCCTGCCATTGCTGTTCTCTACTGCTATCTCCTTTATTACATCCGTGAACAATCCAAAGCCATGAGAAGTTACCTTCATAGAAGCCAGTGGGTCGTCAACATGGGGGTCGAAACCAGCAGACACGAGTACAAATTCGGGCTTGAACTCCCGTGCTACTGGCATCAGCAGATTATCCAATGCATAAAGGTATCCGCCATCATCGGTACCGGCAGGAAGCGGGACGTTTATTGTGTAGCCTTCTCCTGCTCCTTTACCCACTTCAGTCAGCCAGCCAGTGCCGGGATAATAGGGATACTGATGCAGAGAGAAGTAGAGGACAGAAGGGTCATTTAAGAACGCCTCCTGCGTACCATTACCATGATGTACATCCCAATCAGCAATTAAAATGCGCTTAATACCATATTCACGCTTTAAATGCTCAGCAGCAATCGCAATATTGTTGAATATGCAGAACCCCATACCCCTGCTTGCGGTAGCATGATGCCCGGGCGGTCTTATCAGTGCAAATATATGCTTCATTGTGCGTTCTTCCATTATTGTATTTACCGCTTTGAGCACACCTCCTGCCGCGAGTAGGGCTATCTCAAAGCTATCAGGACAGATTGGCGTATCCAGGTCGAGCATACCCCCACCACGAGCACTCATCACTTCCACTTTTGATATATATGCGCCCTGGTGGACGTATCCTATCTGCTCTCTGGAAGCTTTTACCGGCGATAGCAGTTCCACTCTCTCAGTTATACCCTCCGCATCCAGTTTTTTCATTATAGATAGCAGTCGTTCGGCTCTCTCAGGGTGACTACGTCCGGTATAATGTCTCAAATAAGAGGCATGATAGACGAGGCCAGTACTAGTACTTTTACTTTTCATCTCTACTCCTTCCTCTTCCTTCCTATTCCTTATACTCCTTATTATGTTATGCTCTCATTTTTAAACCTTTTATAGTAGTAAAGGGAGTATAATACCAAATAAATACAAATAGCAAACGAGGTTGAAAATATGGGAATGAAGGGGGCACTGATAGAAACAGGTAAGAGTCTGATGGAGGCGGTGTTGATTGTTGGTCTTATAATAGTGGTGGCATATGCGCTTACGGGTACGTGGCACATCGGCTATGCTGTTGAGTCCGGGAGTATGGTACCAAACATGCAGGTAGGGGATTTGATATTCGTACAATCACCGCATCGCACACATATCATAACGTATGAGGAGGGTATGCAGTGCAATTATAAATCATTCAATAATTACGGGGACGTGATTATATACAGACCAGATGGGTTCTCTTCCATAACACCGATTATACACCGTGCGATGTACTGGGTGAACAAGGGAGATAAGATGCCTGATGGTAGACCTGCGCCTCATGCGGGTTACATTACAAAGGGCGATAATAATAGTGCCTATGACCAGCAGTGTCTGGCTGTGAGAGTTAGTGATGGCAGGTGGGTCAGGATTGAGCCAGTGAAGCCAGAATGGGTCATAGCGGTAGCAAGGGTGCGTGTTCCTTATCTGGGATACCCTTCACTCATATTGAAGAAACCCGCAATCATAAAAAAGATGTTATAAAATGGTAAAGCCAAAGATAACACTACTGGACTTCCTGCATCTGAAGAAAGAAGATGATACTGCTGCTGGGGTGATAGAAGAAGATGTACCGGGCGAAGGAGAAGTAGGAGAAGAGGAAGAGGAAGAAAAAGAGAAAATTCATACTCGTATATACTCTGTATGGGAAATAACGCGCTACATCAGGCAGAAGTTGGATCGTGATGAGTTATTAAGGGATATTTATGTAAAGGGAGAGCTCTCCAATGTGAGTCAACCCACTTCCGGGCATGTCTATTTCACACTCAAGGATGAATATTCAGAGCTGCGGTGTGTTATGTTTCGTGATAGGAATGCATTACTGAAATTCACGCTTGAAGATGGTATGAGTGTGATAGTCCGGGGGCATATAAGCGTGTATGAGAAACGGGGCAGGTATCAGTTGTATGTAGAAGAGCTGCAGGAATCGGGTATAGGTGCGCTATATCGAGCTTTTGAGCAATTGAAGAAGAAGCTTAAGGACGAAGGCATGTTCGATGCCACACATAAGAAGCCGATACCGGTTATTCCCCATACCATAGGCATTATCACCTCCCCTACCGGTGCAGCCATCCGTGATATGATAAACATCACGAGGCGGCGATTCCCGCATGTGCATATCCTGCTGGCACCGGTAGCAGTACAGGGCGAAGAAGCCGCTCCTCAGATTGTTAATGCCATCAAGCTGATGAATCGTGTGAATAGGGAACTTGAGAAGGTGGATGTGCTCGTGGTGGGACGAGGTGGTGGTTCAATAGAAGAGCTGTGGGCATTTAATGAGGAAAGTGTAGCAAGAGCGATATTTGCATCTGAAATACCTGTAATATCGGCAGTGGGGCATGAAACCGACTTCACCATCTCGGATTTCGTTGCAGACCGGCGAGCGGCAACACCATCAGAAGCTGCTGAGCTGGTCGTGCCTGATAAGCGGCAGATAGAGAAGAATCTGAGTACGCTTGAGCTGCAGTTGCGGCAGAACATCTACAAACTGATAGAGCAGCAAAGGCGGAGACTTGAGAGTATAGAAAAGAACGTCCTGTTCAGAAAGCCCACCGAGAGGATAAACCAATATCGGCAGATGGTGGATGAACTGAAGAGGACCCTGATTGCAGAGGTTATGCATCGTGTGCAGCTACACAAGAAGGGCTTACAGGCTCTTACCGGTAAACTGGATGCTTTAAGTCCGAGAGCAATCCTCGAACGGGGTTATAGTATCTGCTTGAAAGAAGAAAAGGTGGTGAGGAGTGTGATGGATATCACGACCGGTGACATGCTAAGAATCCTATTCCGGGATGGGGAAGCGATTTCAGAAGTGAAGGAGAAGAAGCAAGAAGCATAAAATATAAAACATAAAGCATGACATGAGCCATGAAGAAGGCGATGCACCTGTTTATCCTTTATCCTATCTATATCTAATACCTAAATAGAGTTTCATCCTGCTCATAACCCCTGTTAAGGTATAGTGCGAGCTCAGCCTTCATCAATTCCCTGCTCAGGTATGATGCATGCTCCAGCAGCGAGACCTTCTTCAGCCGCAGGATTGTATCCATCACTTCCTTCGCATTCAAACCCACTATCTGGATACCAGAGGGCAGGTGCTTAGCATATATCTTTCGTCTGCCTCCAACCTCACAGATACCGATTTCAAAAGACCCTGCGGGGTCGAGTCGCCATTTCTTCGCGCTCTTCGCTTCTATAACCTCTGCACCGGCGTCAGCCTCAATTCGCAATACCGGCTTACTTCGCTTCTCTTTCATGATGAGAAGATCAAGTCCGAGGTCCTTAGGTGTGCTATTACGAGCTTTCGAGAGCATCATCATCTCCGATGCCACTCGCAATTCCTTCACACTACCCTTCGCCTTGGCACTGTATTCGGGTGTAAAAAGGATATCAGCACCTATATCAGAGGCAATGCCAGCTAAAAGTGCGTTCACGCCTGTAGAATCAGCATCTATGAGCTCCGTTACGTTACCGGCACCGAAGAATAGTGGTGTACACTTATCCAGCAGCCTGAAGAGATAATACCGGTGCAGTGACTCTCCTATTCCGTAGCCGACGGCATCAAGAACAGGGTCTGCTATTACGCGCTTGATGCCCATCTCACGTGCGGTATTTATGTTCGTAAACAGTGTGGATAATTTAAGACCGGTATTGGTATTGGTATCGGGTACAACAACTGCTACTATATCATTTCTCGCTATTGCATCCCCAACTGCAGAGATATTCGCACTGTTGAGGCTGAGCACCATATCGGCACCTGACTCTATGCCTGCGAGTATGAGTTCCGGCTCCATGGTATCAATGGAGATGGGGAGCTCAGGTGCGAAACTGCGAGCAGCCCTAACCGCCCTTCTCACATCCTCAGGATTCGCACCTATATGAACGCCAATATCCACAATATCGGCGCCACACTCGATGAAATATCCCATTCTGTGTTGTATATCAGCATCATCCATCAGAGTTGCATCCACAAGCTCTGCACAGACCTTCATCCTCGTACCTCCTCCTATTTTCACTCCCCTCAGCCTGAACTTACCCTTCGCTCTTCCCTCTAATACCTGTAAGAGCTGTTTAGCATCCTCCTCCCTCTTCATTCTCAGTAATACATCAGCAGGTATCCGTGCAGAGAATTCTATTCTATCAGCGATTTTTAAAGTTTCTGCGATGTCGTATGCGTTCCGCGGTCCTAATCGAATTGGTGTCTTCAACTCTCGCTCTAAATGAGAGAAGTCGGCTTTGCAAAGCCCTGAGACCAGAATGAGGTCATACTTATTACCGTTACCATGCTGTGTATGTGTAACGAGTGCCCTTCTCAAGGACCCTGGTGTTGAGAATGCTGCTATATCTAGGTCTTGTGTGAGTACTTCGCATTCACATTGCAGTGCAGAATCTGAACCACCATTTACATCTGCATTTATATCCTTTACCGCATCACGAACCATCCACTCTGCCTTCCTTCCTGTGGCTAATAGGATTCTCATCGGTAAATGTAAATCTTTTCTCATACACTATGGCATCTTCACCGTCTGCGTAATAGCCATGTATAACAAAAACGGGTTTAAAACCCTGACGCTCGTAGAACCTTATTGCTTCTTTGTTACTCTTCCGCACTTCCAGTGTAACTCGCTCAAAACCGTCATTGTAGAATTCTTCGTACAACCGCCGCAATAAGCTACCCCCTATTCCCTTCCTTCTATACTCATGCTCCACAGCGATCCCGGAGACATGCCCGTGTCCATCCCTCACCGCTCCCGCAACAAAACCGATAATATCATACCCTTCTTCCTTTTCCTCTTCCTTGTGAATGACCGCAATGAGGAAATATTTCTTGAAATAGTGGTATAATCTGGCGATATCAGAAGCTGTATTTATCGTTTTTATATTCCTGCGCCATATATTTGCGATGTCCCATAAATCCGTGTTTTCTGCCTTCCTTATTTCTATCCTTACCATACCGTAAAGCCTCTCTCTATATAATTTAAAATGCCACTCCCGGTATTTATTGATATCTATAACTATAATCGTAAGTCATAAACATCTATGAAAGAAGAAGGTAGAGGAGATGATAAGCATAGCGATACCAAAAGGTAGTTTAGAGGCGCAGACGCTGCAGCTATTCAAACAGGCAGACCTGGAGATAAAAGTAACAAGTAGAGAGTATAATCCACAGATTGATGACCCGAGGATAGAGAAGGTGAAGATATTGAGACCACAGGAGATACCGGAGTATGTAGAGAAGGGGTATTTTGACATAGGGATAACAGGAAAGGATTGGATAGTAGAGAGGGGCGCGGATGTTGAGGAGATAGCAGATTTGAGCTACAGCAAGACCGCGGAGAAGAATGGTAAAGTGAGAATTGTGCTTGCAGTTCAGGCAGATAGTGATATAAGAGCAGCAGAGGATATAAAACCCAATAGTCGGATCAGTACAGAATATCCAAACCTTACAAAAGCGTTCTTCGATGAACTCGGCATACCCGTCCAGATTTTCTTCTCTTATGGCGCAACGGAAGCGAAGGATATGATGGATGGGATAGTAGAGCTAACAGAGACGGGGGAGACACTTCGAAAGAACAACTGGCGCATTATTCATACTATTCTCGAATCCTCAACGAAGTTGATAGCGAATAAGGACTCGTGGCGTGAGCCGGGCAAGAGGCGTGAGATAGAGGAGATAAAAACACTGCTCAGTGGCGTGATAGAGGCACGGGGCAGGGTATTACTGAGTATGAACGTTGCAGAGGATAAGCTGCGTGCGGTCGTATCTGCACTACCAGCGATGAAGAAGCCAACGATAGCGCAGCTCTATGATTCCGATAGTACGGAGCGGAGATATTACGCGGTGGAGACGGTGGTGAGTAAAAAGAAGGTGAATATATTGATACCGAGATTGAAGGCGCTCGGCGCTGAGGATATCATTGAGATTGATATAACCAAGATAGTGAAGTGATGAGCACGACGATGAAAGATGATGAAACTGGATTTCAGTAATATGATGGAATCCCGTATAGGGGAGCGGGGCATCAGTATCGGTGCGATAGAGGATATGGAGCACCGTATAAAGGAGATAGACAGGAAATTGAAGAGCGATAGAAGCGAAGGGCGGTTACAATTCATGGAACTCCCTTATAAGAATGTGGATGATATTATATCCTTAGCGAATGAAGAAGCCACGAAATATGAAAATTTCGTTCTAATTGGGATTGGAGGTTCCTCATGGGGCAGTATTGCATTGCATACAGCATTATCTCATCCATATTATAACCTGTTACCGGCATCAAAACGGAATGGAAGACCGAGATTCTTCGTGATTGACAATTGTGACCCTGACGAGACAGCAGGGCTCTTCGATATTATTGATATGGAGGAGACACTGATAAATGTGGTAAGTAAATCAGGAACAACGCCGGAGCCGATGGCTAATTTCGTGAAGTGCTATGAGATGATGAAGCGTTCCGTCGGGAAAGCTTATGCAGAGCATTTTATTATTACTACGGATGAAGGTGATGGCGATGGTGTACTGAAAAAGGTAGCGGAGCGCGAGGGTATTCGGTGCCTGGAAATCCCGAAACGAGTAGGAGGTAGATTCTCCGTATTCTCGCCTGCTGGCTTGTTTCCCGCGGCAGTATCGGGAATTGACATTAAAGAGGTACTCAGTGGTGCACGATGCATGGATGAAGCGTGTAAAAAGCCTGATATATGGGATAATCCCGCATATATGTTCGCGGTTCTGGAATATTTAGCAATTGATAAGGGATATAATATCTCGGTGTTGATGCCATATTCACGTAAACTCCGCTATTTCGGCAACTGGTACATGCAGTTGTGGGCGGAGAGCCTTGGTAAAGAGCATGACAGGGATAATAATACGGTAAATGCGGGAAGCACACCGCTTAAAGCTATTGGCGCTGCCGATCAGCATTCGTTGCTCCAGTTGTTCAACGAAGGTCCTTTTGATAAAGTTATCACCTTTATCAGGGTGGAGAGTTATAAGAATGATGTGAGTCTACCGGCTGTTTTCCGTGGCTGGAATGAACTGGAGTATTTCGGTGGGCATACACTGGGGGAATTGATGAAGACAGAGCAATTTGCCACTGAGTTAGCATTGACCAATCACATGAGACCGAATAAGACAATAGTTATACCTGCGATAAATGCTTTTACTGTTGGCGCGTTGATGTACTTCTTCGAGCTGGTGACGACAGTGATGGGTGAATTGCTGAATGTGAACGCTTTCGACCAGCCGGGCGTGGAGGAGGGTAAGCGGCTCACATACGCATTGATGGGCAGGAGAGGGTTTGAACGTGAAAGAGAGGAGATAAGAGCTAAGATGGCTGAAGAGGAGAAGGAGAGTGAGTCGTTAGTTATTTATATGGAATAATTTGTAATTTGGTATCAAATTTTTACTTTGCATTACATTACTCTCATCTCTGCTGAACCTTTTGAATGTCCTGGTGGTTTGAATCGCTCCTTTTTGCCAAATCTGAACAGGATACGAGCTATCATTCCAAGGAGAATATTGCCTTTTCTCCTGTTCCAAATCCAAAACATGTCTCCACGTTCGCTCATTCCCGAATCATCATGATGCATCGCTATCATGAGCCTTCTTTATTAACAAAACATTAAACTTTATTCGCTTATTTCCTACTCAGATGCCCTATTAACTTTCCTCCCTTATTTTACATCCATCTCTTTCAAATTGTGTCTCCAACAGAAGCATTATCCACCGCCCATTGAATCTTTTCGTGATCGTCAGGCACATAAACCGTCGCTGCGGATGCACATCCAACACTTATGAATGCCAGCGTTGCGAATTGTTTCTTTATTTCCTTTCGTCACGAAAACCTCCTCAGTCTTTCAATCAACTTCTCAATATCTTCTGCTAAGGTCTCCACCGCTGTTTCAGTCATTTCATTCTCGTAGAAATTCCGATGTAAGGTGTTCGCCTCGCCAAAAAATCTGAGAATATCTCTATCTCTGCTCTCTTTCGCAAGCGTATCTACAAGCGACCACAAACTGCCGTGTTTCTTCAACTTTAATCCTCTTTTAGCCCCCACCATCTTAATTGCCGATGCAGTTGCACCCCAGAACTTCTCCGATGCCTGCACCAAATCCCTTTTCTTCAATAATTCTTTCGCTTCTTCCAGGTATTTATCACTCAAAGCCTGATAATGTTCTACAAGCTCATCAGGATCCAATTCCTCGTTCAATCCCTTAAGTATTAGCTCAACACCTAACTCCTCAGGTTGCGAATCCATTTCCTCTGCCTTTTCTCTCAGTTTCATACCAAGCTTTTGTGGCAGGATGACATAAACAGTTTCCATGATTGTATGTTGTTGTTATCACATATAAACTTATCTCTCTACCCTCTCAAACAACCTCTTCGGCTTTTTCAGTGCTTGTCCACTCGTTATCGGCACAATCATCTCTCCCAGCTTCACAAAATGCACATCGCTCTCCATTCCCAATTGCGACCATATCTCTGCCATCCTTTATCTTCCCTCTTCGCTAAAGAGTATAATCGCGGGAATCCAGTCATAATAAACTTTCCCGTTCGCATCTATAAATTTGGTGCAGTTTATCCAGCCGTTTGGTGTGAGTAAGGATGTGTTATGGTGAATCTGTGGATAGGAGCCTGTGCGAATAGTATAGTTGTAAGTTTTATTGGGTAAAAGAACAACGGTCTTGTCGAAGGTGATGTTATGCCAGTCGCTTGCGTAACCTTCCCAGGTTGCGGTTGCTTCCCATGTTTTGTTCCATATGCGAGCATATTCGGTATGCCCGCCTGTACCCGCACATGGATAAGTGTAGAGTTTTGTTGCGATAACCGTATGATTGGGTTTGATAGTTCCATTGTGCGTGCCTGAGATGCTTGGGTATGGATTGACTGGCACTCCTGTATCAAAAATATTTTCTGGTAGTTCAAAGTAATTCCCCCAAGGCTTCACCAGTGGATGGTTATCCGCATCGGAATCTATGCTGTAAGGTGTATCCCAAATTCCACACTCGTCTATCTCTTCAGCTTCTGGATATTTTTCTTTGTAACCGCCTCCGCAAGTTAACCCATAGGTAGAACCTCAGGGAACAATGAACACATCCGTCTTGCTCTCTTCGGGATCTTAGCGAAGTACTCTCTTCCACTCTTTTCAACAATTTTTGTGACCTTTGAAAGCTCAAATAGCACTTCCTCGACAGAAATCTTGTTTGTGAGACCCTTTTCTCTCAAACTCTTCAAGATCTTGAAGTATATCCGCATAGCAAGAAATGTTGCCAGGAAATACCCTCTTACCGCCTCGTCGGATCTCAAATACGTCTTATCTGACTCTAATCTATTTTTCATCGTATCAAATGCCAGTTCCACATCCTCTCTGCCCTTATACATATCGAACATATCGATTCCATCTTTATCCATGTCCGAGACCAAACATATGACACCTGCAAGTCTGCGTTTCTGCTCAAACATAGCCATCGTCAGTTCATTCGCTTCCACTTTCCTGAGGAGCGCCTGTTCTTCCTCACCTTTAAGCAGAGGGTCTTCAAAAGCGAATAAAGTGCCATACTCAGTCCCTTTTGTACCCCAGCGAATAGGTCTACCCCTATACAGGAACGACCCCTTCCACCGCATCCATCTGAGGTCGATGAGCGTTGAATTCTTCCTTAGAGGAACGATATAGTGTATTCCATCCTCCCTGAGATCATTCAACAGTCCATACGATGAGAATCCGCGATCAAAGATAAAACCAATGTCTTTCTTCGGGAATCGTTCAATGAAGTCTCTAACTGTTGTTATATCCTTCATAGAGCCATAAAAGACATCTACTCCAACGGGCAGCTTTGTAATGGATGAAAAAGCCATAATTACGCCGATCTGATCGATGTATTCGTGGTCTGCGTTGTATCCTCTCTCCGCGAGTTTTATGTTCTTTGAATAGGTAAAGACGGATGTTAAGTCATAAAGCAGAATATCTTCTTTGGTGGCAAGTTTTGAGAAGAGGTCATACCATATATGGATGTCCCTTCCTGTACTGCTTAAGACAGACGAAAGATGCTTTGGAATAAGGCTGACATCGATCAGCTTGGAGAGATACAGCTTCTCCCATCTGGAAGCAAACAGCCTTAACGGCTTCGGATCAATCGCCTTGATTATAGCAGTGGCAATGAGTTCGTTGCAATAGGGCGTATTTTTAGCCAGGAGATCTTCCAGATCCTTTATCATATGATGGGCAAGTGCGCCATTTCCATACTCAAAAACTCTCGTCCAGACTCTCGAATCCGTGACCTCTCCCTCTTCTTCCTGAAGATACCGCCGTGATCTATCGAGCCTATGTACTCGGTTATTTTCCTGACCTTCTTGCGCTCTTTATCCCATTCGCTCGTTGCACGATAGACATAGTAGTTGTTTTTGATGATTTTCAGCTCTATGTGAGATGGCTCTTTCTTCTTTATGCGTTCGAATGTCTTCAGGACCTTTGGTGGGATATTTCTCATATGGGTTAAAATATATGGGTTATATATTTAAATGATTTTCGGTTTTTACCCGGTTTAATTTACCTGGTTTTGGTAGAAGCCTTGCAGCGGGAGATAAAATTAAGAAAAATTGGCAACATTGTGCTTTCGGCGTGATTTGTGGCTACAAACACGCCAATTTTTGGCGCAACAGAGATGATTATGGGTTCAATACAAAAAATTCAGTTGTTCCAAACCCCTTTTCATTTTCTGAAGGTGTCTCCACCATAGTATTTAACACCAGAACCATTGAATTTCCTAAAGCTAAATTCGCAGACAGCAGAATTGGTATAAACTTGCTTCATTTCTACAAAAGGATATACTTCCTCTTTTTCTAATCTAATTGAGGGATTATAATCAATAAGTCTTGTAACAAAATTAACCTCCCACCCCATCGGTATTTCCTTTCCCAGTTCCTCGCTATAGACAAACTCTTCATCCTTAAATGGCTCGAAATCCACAAACCATGATTTGAAAATCGCCATTGCTGTCTTTTCTAAAATCTCGTTCTGCCTTTTCTTGTTCTCTATCAAATCATCAAACCACGATAAGACTGTGGCAATGCGGGATTGTTCGGATGGGGATGGATGGGGAACTAAAAGATTTTCTAAGTCTTCTTTTATTATTTCTTCATAAGTTGTTCCTCTCTCACCCAGTGATGCTATGTAATCTTTTAACCCAACTAACACATAGTAGATAAAGCGATTTGATGTAGGATTTCCATTTACATTGTAAATCGCAGCTAATCCTCGCCCTATGCATACTTCATCTTTTGTTATATTTACATCCCCTACAGGTGCTCTAACAGTCAAAAGAGCACTATTGGGTGGTGCTGTTTTGCTACATTTTTCAGTATAAGTGGTTGGGGTGATGTATAGATCCCCAAAATCTTTCCTTCCTTGAATAAAAAGCGTACCTTTACTCTCTTTATTGTAATATTTGGATGGAGGAGACTGTCCCATAATTATCGCGAAAGAGCTATCACTAATAGATATTACCTCCCAATCCCTCGGCACCTCTCCAATCTCTGTCTCCTTGAATTCAGTTTCCCATTTGAATTTGAGGGGCATTTTAATTCATCCCCTCTTATCTCCATCTTTCTAAATATGAATTCTGTCCTGCTACCTGCCACCATGGTTTCATTTTCACTCCTCCTGTGTTTTTCTATTTAGAAAACCTTTAAGATATTCTTCAACTTGTTTTGCTTTGTTTTCGTCAATAACCAGTATAAACTATAATCACTGGTTTCCCTGTCAGAACGAAGACTCTTAATATATCTGGCAAATTCTTTGGGAAAAATTCCTGTTTTTATAAATTGTTTTGAAAAGGCACTAATAACTCCAGAATGCTTTTTGTACGTTAGATTTTTTGTCAGTAAAGCAGCTTGCATTATGTGAAAGACAGCATAATATGCTCTTGAGGATGACGCCGTTTTCATCTCACACTTGGCTAATGGCTTCCCTGCAGGTTCTGATGCGGCAATTCCCAGAACCTTCAACTGCCCCACATTCATCACGGTCGGATTGCTCTGTTCTGGTATGAATACCGATTTCGCTGTCTCTAATATGGCGTTGGATACGAACGGTGGGCATTCGTATCCCTGTTCCACCATATTGACGAACATCTGGTCGAGCGTTTTTGCATTTAACCTCTCGGATGCACTTCTATTCCTATCCCCTTTCATTCATTTTGCCTCCTCTCAATTCGAAATGCCTCTTTATATCGTGTTTCTATATGTGCTATGTAGAGGAGGTCATATGACCTAATAGTAAATAATCTTGCGGCTTTGCGGCTTCATCCCAAAAGTCAACGTAAACCAAGATACTATCCTTCGGATTATCTCAGGCGGGGTAAACTATTTCTTGTTGAAGAGCATATATACACTAACCGGGGGATTTCGGGAGTTACCAGTACCAATTTGGAATTACTGGCAACTTATGCTCGAGAAAAACAGACTCTACAATGCTTCTTATGTGATATTCGTCCATCCATTCATCTGCATTGTCCGAATACGCCTCGAATGATATTTGCCATGCCCGGTATCCCTTCGCCTTAGCCGTAGCGTTTGCCTTGAAACAGAGGAACGGCTTCCCCCCCCCTTGTCCACCACCCCCTGGCAGTTAACGCGAGAGGAATACGCTTTATCGCCGGCAGCCTTGTGAATGCGGGGTAAATCTCGGATCAGCCGTTTGAATTCCTTTGCATCAGAGCCCTTTCAAAGTCCCGATTTACTTGGTTGGCAATCCGGGGAGAAACTCTTTTCTTTGACTTCCTCATATTGTATAGTTTTAAATAACCCTTATTTGTTGTATATCCTTAAATAAGCATCATTTCCTATGTGCAATTCGTGGACTGGGTGCATTGTGGAAATACAAGGATTACGCGTGCCGTTGGATATAGGTCACGCCATATAGTTTTGGGATGAAGCCCGGCTTTGCGGCTTTGCGATACTGACACTCTTCAACACAAACACAAGCCGAAGAAAATAAAAATTAGAAAAGGCTAAATAACAATTAACGCTCATCAAAACTCAATTATCATGGCTGGAGATAGTAGTAACCTCAGGCATATACCAGGAAAGGCAAAGCAGAATAATAAATTGTTTATATTGCTTTTTACAATAATAGCATGTGTATTCATAGCTTTTTATGTCGGCTTTATCCGTCGTGAAGCTATTGTATACACACATCTCTTCTATATCCCCATCCTTCTCGCCGGAATGTGGTACTGCAAGAAAGCAGTTTATGTCGCTATATTTCTCGGCGTTACGCATATTGCTATGACTTATTTCTCCCTGGGCTCCTTTGTCACCGGGACTTTTGAAAGAGCGATTATTTTTGTAGCTGTGGCTTATGTTATCGGGCTTGTTTCCGAGCAGAGAAGGAAAAGCGAGGAGGAGATGGTACGAGAGAGGGACAAATCACAGATGATACTCAATACCGTCAGTGAAGCGATATCCATTTTTGACCGTGATTTGAATGTAATAGAGGTAAACGGTGCACGATTAAAGATATTCGATGTGAAAAGGGAGGATGTGATTGGTAAAAAGTGCTATAAAGCGTTCTGGGATCGCGATGAGATTTGCGAGGGTTGCCCGGTACCTGATATTTTTGAAACGGGAAGAGGAGCTCGTACAGAGAAGGTTCTTAGCTTGAGTAATGGCACGAAGAAGTATGTTGACATCATGCATATACCGATCTTCGATGAACAGGGTAATCCGGTTCAGGTATTGTGCGACATGAGGGACCTGACAGAGCATAAAGAGATGGAGGAAAAGCTTCGGCGGACAGAACGACTTGCAACGATAGGCGAATTTAGCAGCGGCGTTGCTCACGAGCTCAGGCAACCTTTGTGTGTGATAAGCAACACAGCTTATTTCCTCAATATGAAGCTCAAGGATATCGCGGATGAGAAGGTCAACCGGCACCTTGCTATACTGGATAAGGAGGTAAAAAGGGCAAATCGCCTGATCACTGATTTACTGGAGTTTGCTCGCGTGCCAATGCCAACCCTGAAGGAATGCGACGTCAATCAAATAGTAGAAGAAGCTCTATCATCGGTTGATATACCGCCGAATGTGGAGTTAAAAAAGGAGCTAAAAGGGGACCTACCCAGGATACAGGTGGATTTCGACCAGATCCAGCGCACGTGCACGAATATAATTACAAATGCAATATCAGCAATGCCCGAAGGAGGCTCGTTAAAGATAAAAACAGAGGAGAATAAAGAAGAGGGGAATATAGAAATAAGTATTGCGGATACCGGCGAAGGCATACCCGAGGAGAGCAGAGAGAGAATCTTCGAGCCTCTTTTCACTACGAAACCCCGTGGCGTTGGTTTAGGACTCGCTTTATGTAGGAGATATGTGGAAGTGCATGGAGGGGAAATAGAGGTGGAGAGTGAAGTTGGAAAGGGGAGCACGTTTACTATAAAGCTGCCTCTTCCAGAACGAAAAGCAGAAATTGCAGGAAATGATAGGAAGCGTGCTGATCGTGGATGATAATTCTGAACTGCGTGAAACGCTTGCAGATATACTGGAACTGGCAGGTTTTGATGTAGAATCCGCAGGAGGGGCAAGGAAGCAATTAAGAGGGTCAAAGAAAGATTTTTTGACGTTGCTGTCTTAGACATTAAACTTTGAGCCGGATAAGTGGAGAGGAGCGAGGGCGGGGATATACCGAGCAAGCCACAGAAGACTTGCTATTCAGGGTGCTGGAAAAGGAATTCCGGGAAGCGATGCAGGATGTGCTCGAAGATAGAAGGAAGATTACCGACCCTGATATTTGTAACCTCTTCAATTTATGGTATTTAAGGAGTCATGTGGATGGCATCCAAGAAGAGATGCGAGCGGGATTCGCTGGGTTAAGACAGGAGATGGATAAACGGTTTGAGAAGATAGATGAACGATTCGAGAAGATGGAGGAACGGTTCGAGAAGATGGAACACAGGATATCAATGATATTCACATTTCTAAGTGCAGGATTCACCTTTCTTGCTGCACTTATAACTCTGTTTCAATTTTTGGACTAACTGAGCCTTTTCCTTTTCCTTCAAAAGTACAAGAAGAACATAAATAAATATAAATAATAGAAAAAGCGAAAAATTAAGAGCTTTGGAGTTTAAGGTGTTTTGGCTTAAGAGATATGGGATACCCACAACTGACAACTCTTAACTCTACACATCATACCTCCATCCCTGGTGAACTTATATTAAAGAATCTTTTCAATTATTGAAAGAAAAATTGAATATTAAGTAAATTTTTTATGACTATTTTGAATCTAAAGTTATTCAAATTGCAGATGTAATGAAATGAAAAGGAGGCTATCTATACTCGTGGTTGAGGACGATGCAGAAATGTGTGAGACATTAAGCGACATACTATCGGAAGAAGGCTACGAGGTAAAGACTGTGGGAAGTGGGAAGGAAGCTTTAGCAGTAGCGAGAAAAGAAAAGAAAAAGTTCCCTATTTGCTTAATAGACTTGAAGCTCCCGGACATCACGGGAATAGCGGTATTAAAAGGGCTGAAAGCTCTCGATTCAGAAACTCACGCTATTATAATCACCGCTTTTGCATCCAAGGAGACGGCAATAGAAGCTTTGAAAGCCGGTGCATGTTGTTACATCGAGAAACCACTGAACATAGAAGAGTTGCTGACAGCGATTGAACGCGTTTCGGCTGAACATCAGTTGCTGGAGGATAAGAGGAGAGCAGAAGAGGAGTTGATAAAAAGCGAAGCGAAGTATAAAGCAGAGCGAGACAACCTGAATTTGATACTTGAAAGCATGGCTGACGGCGTGTACATCATTTCAGGGGACTATAAAGTAGAATTTATGAACAAGGTTTTACGGGATGAGTATGGAGACCATGTGGGCGAGAGTTGCTATAAGGTATTTCATAATCGAGAGGAACCCTGCCCATGGTGTAAATATCAGGAGGTGATGAAGGGGAAGACAGTGAGATGGGAGTGGTACTCCCGCAGGGTAAATAAGACTTACGACCTTATTGAGACTCCTTTGCGAGGTATTGACAGCACTATATCAAAATTAACGATATTTAGAGATATAAGCGCCCGAAAACAGATGGAGAAAGAACGTGAGCAGCTAATAAAGGAGCTTGAAGCAAAGAACGCAGAGATGGAACGGTTCACCTACACCGTCTCTCACGATTTGAGGTCGCCACTCGTTACCATCCAGGGTTTTGCTGACATGCTGCAAGAAGATTTAGCGCGGAATGATATAAAAAAAGTAGAAGACGACCTTAAATCTATAAAAAACGGAGCTACAAAGATGGAACATCTGTTAAATGATACTCTCGAACTCTCTCGTATCGGGCGTGTGGCGAATCCGTCGGAAGATGTGCCGTTTGGCGAACTTGCTCAGGAAGCCTTAAAGGAAACCTCAGCTAAAATAAAATCGAGCGGGGTTGAAGTATCGGTGGCTGACGCTTTCCCTACGGTTCACGTGGACCGCATGAGGATAGTGGAGGTGCTGGTGAACCTGATTGAGAACAGCATAAATTACATGGGTGACAACCCCTTTCCGAAGATAGAGATTGGTTATCGCGCGGATGGCGAAGAAGTGGTGTTTTTTGTGCGGGATAACGGAATAGGAATAGAACCGAGCCAGCACGAGAAAGTGTTCGAGCTTTTCTATAAGGTAGACAGGAGTAGCAAGGGTACGGGTGCCGGTCTTGCCATCGTGAAACGAATAATCGAGGTGCATGGGGGTCGTGTGTGGATAGAATCAGAGAAGGGCAAAGGATGTACGGTTTGTTTTACACTCCCGGTTGTATAAAAGAGAAAGAGCACACAAGCCGAAGATGATGAAGAAGAAGGTCTCGGGCAACATCGTTGATGTTATGAATGGTGATATATATCCGGGCACAATCGTTATTTCTGGCAGCAAGATATCAGATATCGTAAGAGAAGAGCGCGGGTGCAGGCATGAGTATGAGCATTACATTATGCCCGGTTTCGTAGATTCCCACATCCATATAGAGAGCTCAATGCTCACACCCGCAGAGTTCGCCAGAGTAGCTGTGATTCATGGTACAGTGGCAGTGGTATCAGACCCGCATGAGATAGCAAATGTGCTGGGTGTGGAGGGTGTGAGGTATATGATAGAGGAAGGTCGGAGCGTGCCATTGAAATTCTATTTCGGCGCGCCATCATGTGTACCAGCATCACCATTTGAGACCAGTGGCGCAGTTATAAGCTCAGCAGAGATAGAGCAACTATTGCAGATGGATGAGATAAGATATCTTAGCGAGGTGATGAACTTCCCTGGTGTGATTAAAGATGATGAGGAGATGCATAGAAAGCTCAGTATCGCAAGGCAGTATGCAAAACCGATTGATGGACATGCCCCCGGACTGCGTGGTGCGGACTTGAAGAAGTACGTTAGCTGTGGGATATCCACAGACCACGAATGCATCACAAGAGCAGAGGCGTTGGAGAAGCTCTCTCTTGGCATGAAGGTCATGATCAGGGAAGGTTCAGCAGCAAAGAACTTCGATGAAATGATTCCGATAGTGAATGAGCATTACGAGAATTGCATGTTCTGTACCGACGATATGCATCCCGATGAGCTAATAGAAGGGCATATAAATGTACTGGTGAAGAGGGCACTGGATTATGGCATAGATATGATGAAAGTCCTCAGGGTTGCATGCGTGAACCCTGTTATGCACTATAAACTGGATGTCGGACTGCTGCGCAAGGGTGATTACGCTGATTTCATCGTTGTTGATGTTGATGATGATTTCAATATCAGAAGAACCTACATAAATGGCACATTAGTAGCAGAAGAAGGCACGTCACTGATACCGAGGAAGGTATCGAGAGTGGTGAACAAGTTTGAAGCACGGAAACGAGAAGTGACTGATTTCTCTGTGGATTGCAAAAAGCCAGAACCTTGTGATATGATGAACGTGATTGAAGTTATTGATGGTCAATTAATCACAAATAGAGTGCGTGTAGCACCGAAAGAAATAGCTGGACGCATAGTATCTGATATAAGCAGGGACATCCTGAAGCTGGTAGTGATAAACCGTTATAGAGCGGACTCAAAGGTAGCAATAGGGTTCGTCAAGAATTTCGGACTGAAAGAAGGCGCAATTGCCTCCAGCGTCGCTCATGACTCCCATAACATCATTGCCGTTGGAGTTAGTGATGATGATATATGCAGGGCGGTGAACCTGATAATAGAGAATAAAGGAGGTATAAGTGCCGTATCAGGTAGCAAAAAACTGATTCTGCCTCTACCCATTGGCGGTCTCATGAGCACATGGGATTACTCCTCGGTTGCCACGAGATACAGAGAGATAGATTCAATGGCAAAGGCATTGGGGTCTTCATTGAGTGCTCCCTTCATGACCCTCTCGTTCATGGCGTTACTCGTGATCCCGAGATTGAAACTAAGCGATAAAGGCTTATTCGATGCTTATGAGTCACGATTCATCAATCTCTTCTCGTATTCATGTTAGTTTGACAATGTCATATTAGCATAAATTTATTAAAGATATTTTCTTGGCATTGCGATATAACATGATAATCCGGAAATATTCCTTTCGATCTCGGCATGTGACTGAGGAGAATTTTTAGCTCGTAGAGATCCATCCATTGTACTTTGAGAATGGAGGATGTATAGCGGGAATTCGTAGATAGTCCAAGCTGACTACTACTGGACGATCATCATAAACATTCCTCAATTCGTTTGCTCTATGCTTCCATTACCCACTTAAGGACCCCTATGTCTGCCTTTCATTCTGCTTTTACGCGACCGTGCTCGATTGACCAGATGTTTGGTCACCAGTGCCCTGGCTTCATCAGGCGTTAGCTGTGGCAACGGCATGGCAGCACGCAGTAGAGCTCGTACATTGGCGGTGGACAACGCCGGTAACACTTCCACCTCGAACTGCTGCAATAGACCTGGGTCAAAGATGATTGTATCTCCGTCTCTGGCTATTCTTCTCCTTTTTAGCTCTTCTAAAATCTCCTCGTAGATTTTAGCATCACATGGCGATCCCTGATGGAGCAAGAAAGCAACAGGTCTCAAAGAAGGATATTCTATGACGAGCGTGAGTTTATAACCTATATAATAGCCCTTTGACGGGGAATATCCCCATTTGAACTCCTTTCCCTCCAGATCAGCCTTGGTTATCTTTTTCCTGAACCAGTTCAGGTCCAACGACACATCGGTAGAATCCACGATTAACACCCTGTTTCTTCCCCTTTTGACACATATCGAGCCCAAAACGCCGAGAACAAGCTCAATAATTGTTTCTCGTCGAATCTGGCCAAGAATCGGTAAATATCCTTCGCTTCCGGAATCTCTACCAATTTTGCAAATCTCCTCAGTTCTTCCCTTTTCAGCAATTCGCTGATCACGTAGGAAATATCCACGGAAAAGAACATGGCTATCAGGACGATTTTAAACATCGTCCCAGCCAGGTTCACCGGTGATATCCCCTGCACCTGCTACATACTTGCCATCTATCGCCATCTCCTGCTTGACTCTTCGTGAACTGACAATACCGAGTATTTTTCCTAATAGCACCCATTTTGGGTCTTTCTCGTCTGTTATTAATGGCGTATTCATTTTTTCCACCATAAAACTGTTATACAAGCTTCTATATAAATTTTTCGGCTTTATTTCGCCTGGAATTGAATTTTATAGCTTTTTATGGTGTACTTTTAGAATTTGAGAAAAGAATGAGTGTAAATATGCAAGAAATTCCTCCGTTAAATTCTGTAGTTTCAATTCCTTTGCTCGTTCTGGCGTTATTGGGTAAGGATATGAATAGGACTCAAAGACCACGGGATGCACGAGCTGCCCGAAATGCTCACCCGTAGACCAAAGTAGCAATCTCTCTAGCCTTTCATAGTTTTTATCAGCTTCTTCTTTGTAGTGGCTGATAAAGAGCGCTTGTATTATTATAATAACCACCAAAAACGCTGTTAGAATCTTCCACTTATTCCCACTCATTTTTTTCCGGCTCTTCGTTTGGTACCATTGTTGTTATGATAGAGCGCAAGTTATATAAAAAGTCTTACTATTTTTCAATTTATGTAGCAAGTTAGCTGTATATCCCCATCCGTATTCTGAAGAAAACTTCTTACTTTTTTATACTGTATTTCTCCGGCACATCCGGTTTATGTCAAGCCATTTGCGAAGAAGCATGTGAAGACAGACAAGGTGGAGAGAGCAAAGATAACGGATGAAGCGAAGTGGCTGATGAGCATCCCCGGCATAGGATACCACAATGCCCTGCTAATACTAAGTGAATTGGGAGAGATAGAGCGATTCAGCAATCCGAGGAGTATG
>Ga0190306_1000186_pt1 | contig 24037 bp, 25 predicted proteins | sample 48700734_MG_FD_161657 | JGI IMG/M metagenome (GOLD analysis project Ga0190306, IMG submission 161657) | Hydrothermal vent sediment bacterial communities from Southern Trench, Guaymas Basin, Mexico - 4870-07-3-4_MG | ecosystem: Environmental > Aquatic > Marine > Hydrothermal vents > Sediment ... | reverse complement strand
ATCTCTCCACTGCTTATGCCCTGGGTAAAGGGACACTTTTTCTTGACAATGCAGGATTAAAAAATACAATAGCGGCAATTAGAACAGGAAAACATCTTATAAATAAATACCCAATAGGAAATTCACGGCTCCTTGCACCATTCACCATAATCAACTGGAAATTGGGCTTCCTGAGAAACTATATCTTCTTTCTTGCTGGATTTCTTCTCTTCCTGAAGATACTTGAACATTACAGTATTGACAGAAAAATGGCTCTACTCTATCTACTCCATCCCTCCATTATATTATATTCCAGAACCCTGATGAGTGATATCCCAAGTATATTCTTTGCTCTACTTGGGGTATACCTGATTCTCAAAAAGAAGTATTACCTTGCTGGTATCTCCCTTGGGTTTAATCTACTTATAAGATACACCAATTTACTTATCCCACTGGGCATCTGCGCAGGCATTCTTCTTGAGAAAAGGTTCAAGGATGTCTTAAAGATTTTGCCAGGGATTTTTCTCGGGCTTGGCCTTTTACTTCTCTACAACCGGGTAGCATGGGGAGATTTTATCCTCCCCTTCATAAAAACCGGGGTGGAACATTCTCAATGAAGTATCTCGGGACATCTGGACTGTATTACCTTATATCCCTGAATGTCCTTTATCCCTTCATGCTTGTTATTACACTTGTCCAGGGCATAAAAAAATTCACAGGTTTTCTGCTTACTACACTGATGTTTTTATAACCTATTCATTTTATTATTACATTGATATGGGAAGCAACCCAATTGAAACCCTTGTTATGGGTCAGAGGTTCATGCTCCCTGTAATACCATTTATGCTTCTCCTCTATGCAAATTATGTGGATAGAGGACATGCCCTCAAGATTATCCTGACAAGGATTCTTCCTTTGCTTTTCATATTTGACACTGGAATGATATGGAAACACCAGTTATACCTGGACAGACACAGGAAAATGGCAGAAACAATATACGAAAAAACACGGGGAAGTGATATTTTAATACTTTCAACAGAGGCAGGAGAACTCATCAATCCCTTTATTTCCCAGCAAAACTGGGTCTCCCTTAATCAATTAAATAACATCAATCTCTCACATTACAAAAATATATTCCTTGTTATCAGGCGTGAATCAGATAAAAATAATTTCCCGGATATTTCTGGAATTGACCCAGAGAAATCCAGACTCCCTATTTACACGGGAAAGAGATTATTATTTACAAATTGGTTCCTCCCATTGACAGAAAGGGTTAGCAATATATAAATTATACTATGAAAAGAGAGGATGTTATACTGGACTGGGTAAAGGTTGAAAAACCCCTTAAATTTGAAAAAATCTTTGGAAATTCCCACCCTGTAGAGTGTGAAATAGGCTTTGGAGACGGTGCCTTCCTTCTCTACAAGGCACAGAACCATCCAGATAGAAACTATATTGGAATAGATTATTCAATTGTCTCCGTGAGAAAGGCCTCAAAGAAGATTGAAAAACAGGGATTGAATAATGTAAAATTGATTCACCTTGACGCAGATTCATCATTTCACCTTCTTATACCTGAATGTTCCCTTGAAAGGATATACATCAACTTTCCTGATCCCTGGCCAAAGAAGAGGCACGAAAAGAGAAGGCTCCTTGATAGGTCGTTTAATCTTTTAACTGCTTCAAGGGCAAAGAAGAATGCAAGGATGCACATATTGACCGATGACCCCTTTTACAGGGATTTTATCCTTGAAGAGGTACAGCACTACAGGGTATGGAGGCCTGTTTTTGAAAATGGATACAGGATAAACCCTGATGGCTACTTCCAGACCAAGTATGAAAAGAAGTGGAGAAGCATGGGGAAAGAGATATACTATCTGGAATTCAAAAAGGTGGTTCATCCTGCTGTTGACCGGGTGATTGAAGAGGCCTCTATCCCGGACGAGGTTGTTCTCCCAGTATCATTGGATAGATTGAGGGAATTTATTCATAAACCACTGGTGTGTGACCACTCTATAGCAAAAATCATGGGGATTAAGGAACATCCCGATGGGTTAAAACTGGATGTTGTATTAAAGGATTACACCCTTTTCCAGAAAAAGAACCTACTTGTTATACCTGAAAGCAGCAGTATTAGATTGATTATTCCGGAAGATGTCTTCAAAGGTAAATCCCTTGAACTCCTTATAAAAAGCATTTCTGAACAGTAATGCGAAGAGAACTCACCCTTCCCCTCCATTATGGAAAACCTCCCAGATGGCTTTTCCAGAAAATGGTGAGATTATCAAGGGCAATCATTGAAACCATTTTGCTTGACCATCCACCAGTCTTCATTATGAAAAGATTCTCCGACCCATTCTGGTTTCAATCCTTTGGATGCATCCTTGGTTTTGACTGGCATTCAAGTGGACTCACCACCACAGTCCTTGGTGCTGTCAAAATTGCCCTCAAAGATCTGAATGCAGGGCTTTTCTTATGTGGTGGAAAGGGGAAAACTGCCCGTAAAACACCCGAGGAGATTAATTTAATAGGGGATGAAACAGGGATTGATGCTGAGAACCTTATAAAGATAAGCAGACTTGTTGCAAAGGTTGACAGTTCAATGATTCAGGATGGATTCAATATTTACCACCATACAATTATGTTTGATTTGCATGGGAGCTGGGCAGTAATTCAGCAGGGAATGAATATTAAGGAGAGGAAGGCAAGAAGATACCACTGGGATGGTAGCGAAATAAACTCATTTATTGAGGAGCCACATTCGGGTATAATTTCTGAAGGATTCTTCTCTCCTCTAAACCTTGTTCACAGAGATTCCAGGGGTAATAGAAACCTAATACTTGAACTCTCCCGGCGCCTTCCTGAGGAAAACATCAGGGAGATAGAAATGATAAAGAAATCCCTGCCTGATAGACACAACATTGAGGTAGAAGATATACATCCAGAAAGGCTTTATAAAATATACCTGAAGACCTACGAGAATCCACCCGAAGATTTTGAATCCCTCCTGCTGAAAAATGGCATGGGTCCAAAATCAATAAGGGCCCTATCCCTTATCGGTGAGTTGATTTACGGAGAAAAACCATCATATGAGGACCCTGCAAGGTTCTCATTCGTCCATGGGGGGAAGGATGGAATACCCTATCCTGTTGATAGAGAACTGTATGAAAAGACAATAAACTTCTTTGAAGAAACAGTAAAGAGGGCAAAGGTTGGTGACAGGGAAAGGATAAAACTACTGAAGAAAATCAAAGAAGTTTAGAACGTAGGATATTCTTCAACTCCATGCTGAGTTTCCCGTAATCAAAATACCTTTCTGCAATTGATATTCCGGACATTCTTTCATTATACCATCACTTCAATTACAATTGACACACATTCATTTTTTGGTATATTCTTTCATATGAACTTTGAAGATAAACTTAAAAGACTTGAGGAAATAGTCCACCTCCTTGAAGATGAGAAGACACCCCTTGAAGAGGCACTTAAACTCTTTGAGGAAGGGAACGCCCTCTTTAAGGAACTGAAGGCCTATCTGAAAAAGGCAGAGGAAAAGATTGAAATCCTGATAAAAGACCAGATGGGAACTTTGACAACGGATGAAGACGAAGAAGTTCCTTGAGAGGCTAAAAGTAGAGGTGGATACATATATGGACAAACTCCTGCCCCCTGATACTGTTTATCCCTCTGTAATACACGAAGCCATGAGATACAGCGTCTTTGCAGGAGGAAAAAGGATAAGGCCTATCCTGCTTCTGATTTGTTACCAGGCAACTGGTGGCAAAGAAATAGAAAAGGTTATGCCTTTTGCATGTGCACTTGAACTTATTCATACATACTCCCTAATCCACGACGACCTTCCCGCAATGGATAACGATGACCTGCGGAGGGGAAAACCAACCTGCCACAAGGTCTTTGGTGAAGCAATTGCAATACTTGCTGGTGATGGACTCTTTTCCCATGCCTACTACCTGATGACACTTACAGATGTAAATAAAAAAAGACTTCTTGAAGCCATAAAAATAATTTCAAATGCGGTTGGTTCTCTGGGAATTGTGGGTGGACAGACAATGGATATAAAGATGAAAGGAGAAAGACCAGACCCCAAAACTTTGAGGTATATCCATTCAAGAAAGACTGCCTGTTTTATATCTGCATCATGTGAGATTGGAGGAATACTGGCTGGAACCTCAAAGAAAAAGCGTGAGGCACTCAGGAAGGGTGGTCTGTACCTTGGTATGGCATTCCAGATTGTTGACGACCTTCTGGATGTTATTGGTGATGAGAAAAAGGTTGGAAAGAGATTGAGAAAGGATAAGGATAAGGTTACCTATCCAGCACTCTACGGTATTGATGGCTCCAGGTTCAGGGCAAAGGCCTACACAGAACTTGCCATCAAAAACTTCCAGAAACTTGGTGAAGCCTCAGATAAACTCGTAGAGATATCAAAGTATCTTGAACAAAGGATGTTTTGATGGAATTCTATCACAATTATAACATCATAATTGTGACAGCACTATGCATTGTTTCTGCACAACTTCTTAAGGTTATCAATTATGTCCTGTCGCACAGGAAGATAAACTTTGTGAGAATTGTTGAAACTGGTGGTATGCCAAGTTCTCATTCTGCCTCATCAGCAGCCCTTACCACATTGGTGTGGTTGAGAGAGGGTGCAACTTCATCTGTATTCGCACTGGCATTATTTTTTACCGCATTCATAATGTATGAGGCTGCTGGTGTAAGAAGGGCTGCAGGAAGACAGGCAAAATTGCTCAACGAACTGGTTGATGACCTATACAAGCACAAACCTATTAAGGAGCAGAAACTTAAAGAACTCCTGGGGCATACACCTCTTGAGGTGTTCATGGGTGCCCTGTATGGGGTGGCTTTTGCAATCGCATTCTACAGGTGAGGTGAAAGATGCTTGAAAAAGTTAACTTTCCTTCTGATGTTAAGGGTTTGAGTATAAAAGAACTACAGGAACTTGCCTCTGATTTACGCAGGGAGATAATAAGAGTAACTTCAAAGAACGGTGGACATGTTGCACCAAATCTTGGGGCAGTGGAACTGGTGATTGCTCTTGCATATGCCTTTGACCAGCCTGTGGACAAGGTTATATGGGATGTAGGGCATCAGGCATATGCCCACAAACTGATTACAGGAAGGAAAAAGGTATTCAACACCCTGAGACAGTATGGAGGAATAAGTGGATTTCTGAAGAGGGATGAAAGCATATATGATGTTTTTGGTGCAGGTCATGCAAGTACTTCTATATCTGCTGCTCTTGGTTTCTCTGTTTCAAGGGATATGAAAAAAGAGAACCATCATATTGTTGTGGTGGTTGGGGACGGTGCACTCACTGGTGGAATGGCATTTGAAGGCCTCAACCAACTTGGTCATCTTAGAAAGAATTTGCTTGTAATCCTGAATGATAACAAGATGTCCATCTCCCCAAATGTTGGTGGACTCAAAAATTACCTGATAAAACTCCAGTCCGAGCCTGTTTATAACAGGTTTAAGGACGATGTCTGGGACCTTCTGGGGAAACTCCCTCCAGGTCTCAGCCAGAAGGCAAGGGAGGCTGCAAGCAAGGTATCAGAAGGGCTCAAAAACCTACTCGTTCCCAATCTCCTCTTTGAAGAACTTGGAATAAGATATTTTGGTCCTATAGACGGCCATAATCTTCCTGAACTCATTGAAATTCTGGAGAAACTGAAAACCATAAAAGGGCCTAAACTCCTTCATGTCCTCACTGTAAAGGGTAAAGGATTTGAACCTGCTGAAAAGATGCCCACCCTGTTTCATGGGCTTGGTAAGTACGACCCTGAAACAGGCATGCCTTTGAAAAAAGGAGGAACTCCAAGTTATAGCAAGGTTTTTGGAAGAACCCTCACAGACCTGGGTAAAACAGACCAGAAGATTGTTGCAATAACAGCAGCAATGCCCGAGGGAACCGGGCTTGACATCTTCAGGGAGGAAATACCTGATAGGTTCTACGATGTTGGTATTGCTGAACAGCATGCAGTAACATTTGCTGCTGGAATGGCAGCATCGGGGCTCAAACCCTTCTGTGCCATATATTCAACATTCCTTCAGAGGGCATTTGACCAGATAATACACGATGTAGCAATACAGAACCTACCAGTGAGATTTGCCCTTGATAGAGGTGGAATCGTTGGCGAGGATGGCCCCACCCACCATGGTGTATTTGACCTATCCTACCTCAGGATTATTCCCAATATGGTTGTGATGGCTCCAAAGGACGAAGCAGAACTCCAGAGAATGATAAAAACTGCCATTGATTATGATGAAGGTCCCATTGCCTTCAGGTACCCCAGGGGAAGAGGGCTTGGTGTTAAACTCTACGAAATACCTGAACCAATACCAATAGGCACCTGGGAAGTGCTGATAGAGGGAGAACATGTTTTGATTCTGGCAGTTGGCTCAATGGTTCATCCATCCCTTGAGGCGACAGAACTTCTAAAGGGAATAAATCCCACGGTTGTGAATGCAAGGTTCATCAAGCCCATGGATGAAGAACTCCTCAAGAAACTCGTAAAGAGCCATAAAATCATCGTAACCGTTGAGGAGAATACCTTGATGGGTGGATTTGGGAGTGCCATACTTGAAACTCTGAACAGGTGGAGAATAAAGAGGGATGTTTTAAGACTTGGTATCCCTGACAGGTTCATTGAGCATGGTGCAAGAAATCTGCTTCTTGAGAAACTTGGGCTTTCAAAAGAAGGGATTGCCTTAAGAATAGAAGAATTTGTCCATGGAGGGTAAAACACTTAAAAGCACCCTCTCCATAAAGGGGAAAGGAATCCATACTGGAGAGGAGACAAAGGTATTAATACATCCTTCCCCATCAGGTAAGATTGAATTCAAAAGGAACGGCGTGATAATTCCTGCCACTATAAGTTATGTGGTATCCAGTGAACATGGCACTGACATAGGCAAGGATGGAATTGTGATTAAAACAATAGAACATCTTATGTCCGCAATAGTAGGTGCGGGCCTGACAAGTCTTTTAATTGAGGTTGAAGGGGTTGAGATACCCATACTTGATGGTAGTTCTCTGCCATTCATTCAAATGTTTATTGATGCAGGATTTGAAGAAATAGACACATCCCCTACACCATTTGGACCCAAAAGACCCTTAACAATCAAATCAGAGGGTTCTCTAATCCAGGCACTACCCTTTGATGGTTTCTCCGTTACATATGTTATATCCTACCCCCATCCACAACTATATATGCAGTTCCATATCTTTGATTCCATGTCCCGATACAGGGAAGAGATTGCCCCAGCAAGGACATTCGGGATACTGGAATGGGCTGATGATTTGAGGGAAAAGGGTTTAATAAAAGGTGCCTCCATTGAAAGTATTCTACTCTACAACAACAAAGGACCTGTGAATGAACCAAGATACAAAAATGAAGTTGCAAGGCATAAAATACTTGACTTTATAGGGGATATTGGTTTATTATCAACCAGACCAAAAGGTTATTACTTTATAATAAAAGGTGGGCATAAACTCCATCTTAAACTTGCAGAAACCCTTAAAAAGGAGGTGAATGGTGCAGTATAACATTGAGGATATACTGAAGATACTTCCTCATAGATACCCGTTCCTTCTTGTTGACAGGATTGTATCATTAACTGAGGATGAGGTGGTAGGTATAAAGAATGTTACCATGAATGAACCCCAGTTCACAGGCCATTTTCCTGGTGCACCTGTAATGCCAGGGGTTCTAATTGTGGAATCCATGGCACAGACAGGTGGGTTTCTCCTTCTGAAAAGAATTGATAACCCTGAAAACAAACTGGTTTATTTCGGGAAAATTGATAAGGTCAGATTCAGAAAACCTGTTAAGCCAGGGGACACACTCGTGCACAAAATGAAACTTATTAGGTTCAGGGGTAATCTATGCGTTATGGAAGGTAAATCCTATGTTGATGATGAACTGGTGGCAGAGGGTGAATTCACGGCAGTGGTGGTGGACAGAGAATGATACATCCAACCGCCATTGTCCATAAGACGGCCAGAATTGGTGATAATGTCAGGATAGGTCCCCATGTGAGGATTGAAGAGGGTGTTACCATTGGTGATGGAACAGAAATAATGGATGGAACAATCATTTTCAGCAATACAATCATTGGTAATAACAATCAGATTTTCCCGTACTGCATAATTGGTGGTATTCCGCAGGATAAAAAGTATGCAGGTGAGCCATCATTAACACTAATTGGTGACAACAATATTATAAGGGAATTTACAACCATCCATAAACCTGTTGGTAAAAAAGAAAAAACCATCATTGGCTCGGATAACTACATTATGGCATATTGCCATATTGCCCACAACTGCATTGTCGGCTCAAACACAATCCTTGTTAATAATGTGACCCTTGGAGGATATGCAGAGGTTGGTGACTTTGCATACCTGAGTGGATTTGTTGCCATCCATCAATTTACAAGAATAGGCGCATACTCAATTGTTGGAGGAGGATACAGGGTGATAAAGGATGTTGTTCCATTTGCCCTTGCTGCTGGTGAGCCACTCACAATCAGGGGCGTTAATTCCGTTGGATTGAGGAGGAATGGCTTCTCTCAGGAGAGGAGAGAGGTGATAAAGGATGCATTCAGAATCCTCTTCAAGTCAAACCTCAATACAAAACAGGCGATTGAAAAAATAAAAGAAGAAATCCCCATGAATAAAGACATAAGAATGCTGATAGAATTTATAGAAACAAGCAAAAGGGGTATTGTAAAAAAGGGAGGAAAGGATGATTGACGAGGTAAAGATATCCAATGCAATCATAGAGAAGGGGCTCAAGAGGATGAGGGAAATAACCAGGGTTGATGTGGTTATTGCAGGAGGTGGTCCTTCAGGTCTTACTGCTGCATACTATCTTGCAAAGGACAATATTAATGTTGTTCTCTTTGAAAGGGCATTGAAACTTGGTGGTGGAATGCCTGGTGGTGGTAATGGTTATCCATTCATCGTTGTTCAGAAAACAGCCCTTGACATACTCAAGGAGTTTGATGTAAATTTCACTCCTTATGATGAAGAGTACTTTATTGCAGACTCACTTGAAACAACTGCAAAACTCACGGCAAAGGCAATTGATGCAGGTGCAAAGATACTGAACCTTATATCCTGTGAGGATGTAGTCCTGATAGATGATAGGGTTCAGGGGGTCGTTGTTATCTCTACACCGATAGAGATGGCAGGATTACATGTTGACCCTCTGACTGTACGAAGTAAGGCAGTGATTGATGCTACGGGACATCCTTCAGAGGTTACGAGGACACTTGTTAAAAAGGGTGGTGTAAGACTTAACACAGAAACAGGTGGGGTTGTTGGGGAAAAACCCATGTGGGCTGATTTTGCAGAGATAACAATCATTGAAAATACAAAAGAGGTGTATCCAGGACTTTTCGTTTGCGGGATGGCGGCAAACGCAGTATTTGGAGGACCAAGGATGGGACCTATCTTTGGTGGTATGCTCCTGAGTGGTAAAGAGGTCGCAAGAATAGTAAAGGAGAATTTATGATTGACCGGGACCTTTTAATTCAGAGGGCAATGGAGAATCTTTCAGGTGATGACCTTATCGTAGATTCTTCCATTGCAGGACTGATTGACCACACACTTTTGAGACCGGATGCAACTGAAGGCGACATAATTCACCTCTGTGAGGAGGCAAAAAACTATGGATTCTTTGGTGTATGTGTTCAGCCATACTGGGTTCCACTTGCCCACAGACTGCTTAAGTACTCAAATGTGAAGGTCATAACTGTTTGTGGCTTCCCCGATGGCGCCCACATCACTGATGTGAAGGTTCAGGAGGCAAGAATGGCTAATATACAGGGGGCAGATGAGATAGACATGGTTATGAACATAGGTGCATTCAAGTCGGGTGACTTTTCCATTGTCGTTGATGATATAAAAAAGGTGAAAAGGGCACTCAGGCCCGGAACAATCCTGAAGGTTATTATAGAGACCCCATTGCTCAGTGAGGAAGAAATAATAAAGGCATCCATACTCGCCAAAGAAGGAGGAGCAGACTTTGTAAAGACAGGAACAGGAAGGATTGGCGCTGTTAAAGTGAGGGATGTTGAGGTGATAAAAAAGGCCGTAGATCTTCCTGTGAAGGCAGCAGGTGGCATAAGGACAATGGGTTTTGCATCTGAACTCTTAAAAGCAGGTGCAGAAAGGCTTGGAACATCGGGAAGCATCAGGGTTGCTTCATCATAAAGGAGGAGGATAAATGTCTGAGAAAATAAAAGAAATTCTAAAACAGGCTGAGGAACTTGAAAGCAGTGGGAAAATCATGGATGCAATAAAAAAATATGAGGAGGCAATAGAAAAATACCCTGAAAACCTTGAGGCACACTTCAAACTTGGACTCCTGTGCATGAAGATACTCCAGAAGGATATTGAGGTGGAAAGCCTACTTGAAAACAAGGCTGATGATGAATCCTGGGCACTCAGGGCAGTTGGTGAATTCAAAAGGGTGCTTGATATTGACCCGAACTATGAGCCAGCCAGGAAAAACATTGAGATAATTGAAGAGGTTCTAAGACACGGAAGGTATTGATGATAAGGGCAAGGAACTTAAAGAAGGTCTTCGGGGATATTGTCGCGGTTAATTCAATCAATCTGGAGATAAAAAATGGAGAAATATACGGGTTTCTTGGACCGAACGGTGCAGGGAAAACAACCACAATAAGGATGTTAACAGGCACATTGAAACCCACATCCGGTGAGATTGAGATACTCGGGATTCCACTGGATAAAAACGAGATTGAGGTAAAGAAAAGGATTGGTGTTGTTTTTGAAGAACCAAAACTGTATGAAAACCTCAGGGGAACCGAATTTATTGATTTCATTATTGCCATTTACAAACTTGACAGGGAGAAAACCCTTGCCTATCTTTCTGAACTCACAGAGGCTTTCAACATAGACTATCTGGATGGCTTTATTGGTGATTATTCACACGGAATGAAGCAGAAACTTGCCCTTGTCTCCGTTCTCATGAGGAGGCCAGAGGTTGTATTTCTTGATGAACCTACAGTTGGGCTTGATGCACGTTCAGCAAAGATATTGAAGATGCTTCTTGAAAAAATAACCTCAGAGGGCAGGACAATCTTCATGACAACCCACATCCTTGAGATTGCAGAGAAGATGTGCTCACGAATAGGTATAATCAACAGGGGTGAATTGATTGCTGAAGGAACACTAAAAGAATTGCGAAAATTGAGTAAAACAGGTTCAAAATCCCTTGAAGACCTCTTCCTTGAACTCACTGGAGGGGAGGAAATAGCAGAGATTGTGGAGGCACTTTGAGTGAAATATTTCTTCTTCTAAAATACACCATGAAGAACAGGGGCAAGGGTGGAAAGATTTCAAAGTTTCTCTCTCCCATCCTTCCTTTTTTCTTCATGCTGGTGTTTGGGGTTCCAGTGGGTGCACTTGCTTACAAAATCCTGTCCCCTGTGAATATATATATACCTGCAATTGTACCAGAGGGATATACTCTGATGGACGGGATTGTTTCACTTGTAATTATAATCCTCTCATTCCTTTTCTTTCTGGGTTACTCTCCAATGATAATATTCACCCTTTTTGAGAATGAGACCATTCCCTTCCTTCTTTCGCTACCCGTAAAAAGGATAAGCGTATTTGCCGTATCCTCATATGATGCACTCGGAACTGCTGGTGTTCCAGCATGGTATGTTGTATCATTCCCCATAATTTATGCCATTGTATTGAAAATATCACCTGTTGTTCCAGTACTCTCGTTCATATTCTATATCGTTTTGCTCATCGCAATCTCAAATCTGTTTGCAATGGTTCTTTCAAGGTTTGTGAGCAGGACAGGTGCAAAACGGGGTGGGATGATTGTATATTTCATAACACTGTTTCTCTATCTGATTATCTACACCCCTCTTTCCAGCACAAACAAACAAAACCTGGTTGAATTTGCACAGAAATTAAAAGGGCTTTTCCATATATCACTATCACCCTTTCTTCCATCCACATGGCTGATAAATGGGATGAAGGGTAGTGTTTCAGGACTATTCTACCTGCTTGTCCTTTCACTTTTCCTGTATGTCCTCACATATCAGTTGTCAAAAGGCATGGATTTCTATGTGGAGAAAAGGGTTGAGAGGAAAAAGGTAAAGTTCACACCATTCTCTATGCCACTCTTAAGAAAAGACTGGTTATACTTTAAGAGGGAACCCATGAACCTCTACCTTGTTGGGTTCTCATTGCTATTTCCCCTGATTATGTTTACAGGCTCAAGAGACCCCTTTGCCATTCTGATTATGGGTGTCGCCATTGCAGGCATGTATGTACCCATGTTAACAGCAGGGCTTTACACCATTGAGCGTAAATCCTGTCCCCTGCCTCTCACCTTCCCTCAGAACCCTTCAGGTACTCTCCTCACAAAAGCAATCCTTCCCACCTTTACATTTTCACTTATTGCCCTTATCCTATCCATTCCTGCCGTGGTTAAAGAGCCTTTAACCATCATTCTTATAGTCTGGTTCCCTCTGCTCTACTACTCACTCTCCCTCTTCACCCTGTACCTACTTCTATTAAGGCCATCAAGGGACCTTACAAAAAAGAACATTCTTGAGCTCTGGGAGATGTTGTTGATGGAATTCAGCACAGTACTTATTGCCAGCATGATTTATCTTGCTGGAGGATTGTACATGAGTACACTTAGAGGGAATGAGCAAAAACCCCTGCATTTCATGTCAAAAAATCCTGTTCTCTTCCATGCGCTCGGAATAGGTTTACCCACCTTTGCCATAATAATGCTCTTCCTTCTAACTGGGCTTTTTAGAGGAAAAATAAAAAGAATGGGGGATAGGATTTGCGGTTAAAGAGGATTGTTCTCACTGGATTTAAGAGTTTCCCAAGAAAATCTGTTCTTGAATTTGGGCCTTCTCTAAATGTGATTGTTGGACCAAATGGTGCAGGAAAGTCAAATATCATAGATGCAATAAAGTGGGCACTCGGAACAAACAGTGTGAAAGAATTGAGGGGCAACAAACTTGAAGATATAATCTTCTCTGGTACAGAGAACAGGCCTCCAATGAATATGGCAGAGGTGCAACTCGTATTTGAAAACAATGGTGCAATCCCTCTGGATTACGATGTGATTGAGATAAAGAGAAGGTATTACAGGGATGGAACAGGTGAGTTTTTCATAAACAATACTCCATGCAGGTTGAAAGATATTGTGGAGAACTTTGCGAATACAGGCATCCTTCACAGTATTCTTGACACAGGTTCAATATCAAAACTCATTCTATCAGACCAGCAAAAAAGAAGGGAATTATTTGAGAGTGTGGCAAATATAGGTAAGTACAGGGAAGACAGAAAAGATGCCCTGCAAAAACTTGAAAGAACAAACGGCGAACTGGAAAAACTCCAGACCATACTTGATGAACAGATGAAATTTGCACGTTCCCTCAGACATCAGGCCTCTAAGGCAAGGGCATACAGAAGGATTGTTGAGGAAATCAGAGAACTGACATACAGGATTGGCTGTATAGAGATTTCACGCATAAACAGTAAACTTGATGACCTGAGAAAAAGACTGCAGGGATTGAACAGAAGATTGAAAAAACTTGAAGAAGAAAAAAATTCCCTGCAGGAACAGAGGGAATTTCTTGCCCGTAAAATCTCGGAAAAGCAGGAGATCCTTCGGGCAATTGAGAAAGAAGAAAAAACCTATATGGATAGGTTCATTGAGGTGAGGAGTGAATTGTCAAGAATACAGGGAACCCTGGAAAATCTGAAAAGAAATCTGGAAGAGTACGATAACCTTAAAGACCTTGATAGAGAGGAAATAAACATCAGATACAGTGAAAAGGAACAGCAACTGAATCAGGTGAAGGAAGCCGTTGAAAAAGCAGGAATAATCATCCAACAGATGGAGGATGAAAAAAGAGAGATTGAGAATGGAATATGGAATACGGAGATAGAACTCACCAGGATTACAGAAAGAATGGAGGGCCTTAAAAAGAGGCAGAAGGTTCTACTGGAAAGAATTGATGGCCTCAATAGCGAGAGGAATGAACTGGAATCCATTCTTCCAGAACTTGAAGAAAAACTATCAGATATACAGGTAAAACTTGAGGATAATTCAAAAAATCTGAATAGAATATTTGCAGATATGGAAAAACTCCAGAAGGAAAGGTCAACAATCCTGAGACAGAGGGAGGAATTTGATAGAAAAAGGATGAGAATTGAAGAGGAACTCAATGTATTAAAAAATCTAAATATTGAATCATCAAGGATTCCTGAAAAACTGAAGAAGAATTTTGAAATCACCACTGCTATTGAAAGGGTTGAGATAAAAAAGGGTTATGAGATACCAGTTGAAAGTGCCCTCTCCTCCCTGATGTATGCACTCGTTGATAAAGACGATTCTATTTCAAGAATGATTGAATTCTCAAAAAAGGAGGGCATCGGGAATGTTGCCTTTGTGAGGCGTGATTATGTCAGGAAATCAAACAATGTAAATCTTGCTGAAGCAGTGAAAAATGACCCTGATGGATTCATATCAGGTGTTCTTTCCCACTTCATCCTTGTTGATTCAATAGAACATGGATTGAAACTGTATAAAAAGAATGGTGGGTTTTATGTAACCCCTGATGGGGATGTTGTAATATTTGGGGCTGTAATGCTTAAAGGTGAAAGGGTAGGCCCTGTTCTTAAGAAAAGCAGGATTGAGGATATGGAAGAGAAGATAAAAGAACTTTCCAGCAGTATAAATAAAAAGGAGAAGAGACTCCTTGAGATTTCAAAGAAGGTTGATGAGTTGAATCAAAACAGGAAGGAACTTGAAAGGGAGAGGGATACAATCACCAGTGAGAAATCAGCGATTGACATGGAGTTGTCAAGAAACAGGTACAGACTTGATGAACTTGAGAAAAGGCTTGGTGAAATTAAAAAGGAACTTGAAGCCATAGAGAAAGAGAAAATTGCACTTGAAAATAAGGAGAAGGATTTAAAACAACAGGGAGAGAATTTGAAGAATAAACTTAATGAAATTCAAGGTGAAGAGGAAAGAAAAACCAGGGAGAGGAATAAATTGTTGACTGAACTTGAAAAGGTGGAGGGAGAATACAGGAAACTTGAAGTTACCATAAATAGACTTGAAAGATACAAAAAGATTCAGGAAGAGATATCCGATTACCAGACCAGGTATGAGAAACTTGAGGTGGAAAGGAACGAACTTGAGGAAAAACTGATGTCTATTTCCATGCAAAAAAATGAAGAAGAAAACACCCTCAAGAACCTACGCAATCAGTTGGACCAAATAAATGAAAGCATAGAAGCATCAGGTAGGTATATTCTGGATGTCAGCCTTGATAAGGAACAGGTTGAAAGCGAAATAAAAAGGCTTGAGATTGAGAAGGAAAATATTGTGCAACAGGTAATGAGAGAAACAGAAAAGACCCCCATTCCACAGGAGGGAGAGAATCTGGATGAACTGAAAGGTGAACTTGACAGATTGATAAAGAGAAAAGAGGGGATGAAAGAGGTCAACATACTTGCTGTTGAAGAGTACGAGAAGATAAAAGAGGAAATTGACAGGCTCCATATACAGAAAAAGGACCTTGAAAGGGCAAAGGAAGACATTATCAATGCAATCAACTCCATAGATAGGAGGGCAGAGAGGGAATTCACAAGGACGATAAATGAAATCAGAAGACAGTTCCAGAGGATATTCACGAGGCTCTTTGGTGGTGGTCAGGCGGATATAAGGCTGGAAGGAAGAAGCCCCCTTGAGGCAGATATTAACATCTATGCACGGCCACCAGGTAAAAAGATGAGCCAGATGGAACTGCTTTCAGATGGTGAGAAAACCCTCACTGCCATTTCTCTTCTCATCGGTGTAATTTTAACAAGGAACATAGGGCTTGTTATCCTTGATGAGATTGATGCACCCCTTGATGAAAAAAATGTTGAAAGGTTCCTTGAGGTTTTGAGGGAAGAAACGGGAAACAGCCAGATTATCCTGATTACCCACAACAGGAGAACCATGGAAGAAGCAGACTATATATACGGTGTGACAATGGAAGAAAAGGGGATTTCAAATGTATTGAGTATGAGCAAGGAGGTTTTGATTTGAAAATCACAATCATTGGGTCTGGTTATGTGGACCTTACAACAGGGGTCTGCCTTTCCCATCTTGGGCACCAGGTTGTATGCGTTGACAATGATGTTGAAAAGATAAAACTTCTTAAACAGGGAATATCACCAATTTACTAACCTGGACTTGAGGAACTCCTTAAAGAAGGGATGGAGAAAGGAACCATTTCCTTCACAGACTCCATTGAAGAGGGAACAAAACACGGGTTCGCCATTTTCATATGCGTGGGAACACCACCAAGGGAGGATGGTAGTGCTGACCTCAGTTCCATTGAATTTGTTGCCACCAGAATAGACGAGACAATGGATGAATATAAACTCATCATAGAAAAAAGCACTGTCCCTGTTCAGACAGGGCTGAAACTTAAAACAACCATTCTATATCCTGACAGAATCGTCATTGGTGTGGAGAATGAAAGGGCTGAGAAATTGATGAGGGAGATTTACGAGAAGATTGATGCTCCGTTTATTGTTACAAACATTTAGAGTGCTGAAATCATAAAGCATGCATCCAACTCATTTCTTGCGATGAAGATTTCATACATAAATGCAGTAAGCATGGTGTGTGAAAAGGCTGGTGCTGATGTAAAAGAGGTTGCGCTTGGCATGGGTCTCGACCACAGAATAGGAAAAGAATTCTTAAATGCAGGTATAGGATTTGGTGGTTTCTGCTTCCCAAAGGACCTGAAGGCATACATCAAAATCTCAGAGGACCTTGGCTATCATATGAATCTTCTTAAGGAAGTGCTGAAGATTAATCAGGAAATCAGGGAGTACTTTATAAACAAGGTAAGAGATCTCCTATGGAACATAAAGGGTAAGAAGATTGCAATCTTTGGTCTATCCTTCAAGCCAAACACTGATGACATAAGAGAGGCACCATCAATATACATAATCACACAACTTCTGAAGGAGGGTGCCTTTATCTCTGCCTATGACCCTGCTGCAATGGAAAAGATGAAAAAGATTTTTCCAGACATTGATTATAAAGAAAATCCATATGACACCCTTGGCAATGCAAATGCGCTCCTTATTCTAACTGAATGGGAGGAATTTAAGAACCTTGACCTTGAAAGGGTGAAGAAACTCATGAAAACACCCATTATTGTGGATGGCAGAAACATTTTTGAACCTGAAGAGATGGAAAGATTGGGATTTATCTACAGGGGGATTGGAAGGGGCTGACCTTTTCTATACCCAGAACCCTTTCCCTCTTGCCTCCCAGAAAACGGTCAATAATTTCATTAAATTTTCTCGGTATATCAGATAAGTAAATCTCAATACCACCATTATTACTGGATAAAAGGTCTTTCTCCTCAAGATACTCCCTGAGCATCATTCCCGCGTGTAACCCTGGTTCAAGAAGCAAAACATCTTCTCCCATAACCTTCTGTATAACCCCTTTAAGAATGGGATAATGTGTGCAACCGAGGATAACAGCCTCCACCCTATTCTCCTTCATGGGACGCAGATACTCTTCTGCAATCATGTATGTTGCTGGATGTTCAATCCAGCCCTCCTCCGCCAGTGGAACAAAAAGGGGGCAGGAATAAGCATATATCTCCACATCCAGTTTTCTCTTTAAGGCATTCTCATAAGCCTTGCTTTCTATGGTTGCAGTGGTACCGATCACCCCTATACGACTAAGATTACCCGCTTCAAGCACTTCCTGAACACCTGGCTCTATCATGCCAATTATCGGGATGCTGTAATCTCCCTTTATTCTCTCAAGGGCATTTGATGACACCGTAAAGCACGCAGCTACAATTGCCTTAACATCAAAATTCATTAAAAATTCTATGTCTTCCCTTGCAAAACGCTCTATTGTCTCTCTTGATTTATTCCCATAGGGAACCCTGGCTGTGTCACCAAAGTAGATTATTTTCTCATCTGGAAGAACTTCCATTATGTGCCTTGCCACAGTGAGTCCACCAATGCCTGAATCAAATATCCCTATGGGTCTTTCCAGATTATCCATTCTTTGACTCAACATACTTCTTTATTCCCCTGGCAATTCCCCTGGCAAGCCTCTTCAGGAAACCATCATCCTTCAGTTTATTCGCATCATCTGGATTGCTTATAAAGAGAGTTTCAACAAGGACTGCGGGCATGTAATTAACTCTGAGAACATAAAAGTTTGCCTGATTAACCCCCCTGTTGTATGTCCTGCAATAATCAACAATGGACTCCTGAATATCAATGGCAAGTTGCTGTGACTCCTCAAGGAACTGGCTCTGGGCAAGGTCCCACAAAACATATTTAAGCCCTGTCTGGGCAACATCTGCTCCTTCAAACTTGATTGAAGAGTTCTCTGTAGCCTCAACAGCCCTTGCCCAATCCGTCTTTGCAACGGATAAAAAGTATGTCTCTGTTCCATGCATTGCAATATAACTTTTGTTCCTGACGGAATTACAGTGGATACTCACAAAGAGGTCTGCCCTTGCATTATCTGCTATCTCCGTCCTCTCTTTCAAACTGAGGAAGGTGTCATCTGTTCTGGTCATAATTACATGAAATCCCATGGACTTGAGTTCAGCAGAAAGGTATTTTGCAATCTTCAATGTAACATCCTTCTCCTTCAAACCATTGCCTATTGCACCGGAGTCTTTCCCGCCATGTCCGGGGTCGACAACAATGGTTCTTATCTCCTTTTTTCTATATTCCCTCACTTCAATCTTCAGTCTTCCATCAATCTTTTTTATGTTCACATCCTTATCAGGTGCGGTTATTACCTTCAATTCAAGGAACCCCTCCCCAGGCCTTGTGATAATTCTCTTTATAAAGCCCTTACCATCTGTGGGGAAAATATCAGGGTTGTAAATTGCATCAAAAATGGTAATAACCCAGATGGTATCCTCCCCCCTGAAAAGGATTTCAAGGGAAGGGTCGTACTTGAGCGTGGCCACTGTTTCATCACTCTTGACCTTTATATTAAAACCCAATACATTCAATTTTTTTACCTCAACAACATTATTACCCTGTAGTCTGAATTCTGAGTTTAACAGAAGGGATAAGATTCCAGGGAGCTCACAAAGGGGAACGAATGGCTCACCATCTATCTCAATAACAGGGTATGTCAACTGGATAAACTTCTCCTCATACTTAATAAAGGGATTCTCTGGAACAATGGTGATTCTTGCCTCCTTCTGTATAGTGTATACACGGTATGTGCTATCATAAAGCATGGAGCAACCAAGTTTTTCACTCAATTTCTTGAGTGAAACATAATCAAGGTCCTGAACAGGGATGCTGTTGAATTGGTAAACATTATCCCCATACTGAACCTGAAAGGCAAAAAGTATCAGTATCATTTAGACCTCTCCATTTCTCTCTCCATCTCCCTTCTTTTTATTCTCTCTCTCTTCTCGTATATCTTCTTTCCCTTTGCAAGTGCCAGTTCAATCTTAACATATCCACGGTCATTTATATATACACTTAATGGAACAAGTGTAAAGCCCCTTTCTTTCACTTTCCCGATGAGCCTTTTTATCTCCTTTTTGTGGAGAAGAAGTTTTCGCTTCCTTTTGGGGTCAGTATGATAGGATTCCTTTTCATAGGGAGAGATCGTCATGTTATAGATAAACACCTCTCCATCCTCTATACCAGCATAAGCCTCCTGGATACTCACCTTACCTGCCCTCACGGATTTTACCTCATTTCCGTGGAGCACAATTCCCGCCTCCATTCGCTGGATTATTTCATACTCTCTAAAGGCCTTTCTGTTCCTTGTTATTACCCTCATCATTCTCCCTTGACATTCCTGCAAAATTTTAATATCATAAGTATCAGACTATGTCAACACGTATATGGTTTACAGGAATAATAATAACCTTGCTTCTTGTATCCTGCAACAGAAGAAGTATAAAAAAGCAGGAAACACCGGTAATAACAGGTATCTGGACTGAAAGATTCTCCTTCAAACAGGGATCTGGTGAATTACACCTGATAACACCTGGAAAGAGCGTGAATGCCATGTTTGATTTCACATATGACAAAATGAGAAAAGAATTGAAGGGTTCGTTGTATGGATTTCTCAGTGTGAAGGTGGCTGAGTTCTCAATAAGTCCATCAAGGGTGGAGGCAAAAACACTCACTGGTGGAAATGTTAATATTGATAGCCTTTTAAATGTCGCTGGAATTCCGCCTGGAATCTTTATAAAGTGTTTTGGTTACGATTTTGATACCAGCGTTCTCAATGAGAAGGGTATTCCTGTGAACAATGGGATACTTGTCAGCAGGGGGGATATGGACATTCTGTTGAGCAGGGAAAACAGGCTGCCTGTTAAGGTTGTTATGCTGAATGGAGGAGAAGATATTGAGGTTCTTTACAGTGATTTTAGGAATGTGGAGGGTTATAAACACCCATTTTACGTTGTTTTTTCAACTGCTGACAAAAAACTGGAGATTCACTTTAAAAAGATTGTGTTGCAATGATAATTATAATTTTTACTTTTATCCAGGCTGTTGCCCTTGAGGAGTTTGAGAGGGTGAAATCTCTCTATCCTCAATTTGGAAAGGTGATGGAGGGAAGGGGCTACATTCCCTCTATTGACTTTGTTTATGCAAAATACATCTATTCTGCAAGGGACGATGGTAAAAACCCGTTCTTCCCCTTTGCACTTGGAGAGATAGAAAGGCTCCAGAAAAGGGATTACACCGGGTATTACAGAGAAGCAATAAAAAGGGCGAAAACATTGAACCAGTTGTTTTTAATACATGTTCTTCTAATTTACAGGAACATATATTCCTTTGACAGTGAAATTATGGACAAGATGATATTATTGCTCAATAAACATAACCTTCGTGCTGACCTGATGATTTCGGGTAAATATGAGGAGATGGCCATACAGGAATACAATCTTGGAAATATTGAACGCTCCTTACATCTCTTCAGATATGCAAATCTTCTTGCTCCAATGATAAGGAGGATACCTCTTGAAGGGGCAAAGGCCTCACTACGGTATAAAAAGGCCAGTTTTGTATCCTTTTTGAATTCCTATATATCCAGCATCAAATTTGTTAACAACCGATATGTCTTTTATTATAATATAATTGTAATAATGGGACTATTCCTGCTTTTTGTGGGTATAAGTCTTATTTCCTGGGGCTTTGTTGACAGTATATCATTTATGGCACGTGCATTCAGGATAAAAACGCCTTTCAGGATGTTCTGGGTTCCAGGGGTTATATGGACCCTGTTTGTCTTTCTTCCACTCAGATTGTTCTTAATCATTGCGTTTCTTATTACCCTTCTCAGGATTGGAAAACAGAGGGGAATATGGGCAGGGCTGCTTCTTGTTATGTCAGGGTTACTCTTTACTGGTATGAACTCAATCTCTCCCTATCTGAAGGACAATAAGAAGAAGGAAATCATACTTGCCTACTACGACCCTGTGCATGTAAACTTCAAGGATATTGGTGAGACAAAATTCACAAGGTGGCTTTATGGGATTAAACTCTTGAAAACGGGCAGGTACTATGAAGCAAGGCAGGTATTCAAAAACCTGAAGGTGCACAGACAGTACAGGGATGAACTCTCAAACAATATTGGAGTTTCCTACTTTCTTGAGGGGAAATATGATTCAGCGCTTGTTTACTTCAAGGCAGCAGAGGAAAAGGGAAGAAATTCTCCTGTGTACATCTTCAACATGGCAAAGACATACACAAACCTCCTTGAATTCCAGAAGGCATCCCAGTACTTTTCAAAATTGAAGGGTTCACAGAAAAAAAATTCAGACATAATAGAAGTTTACCCACCCCTCTCCTGGTACAGGGAGACGATATTCAGGATGCGTAAAAGTTCCATCCCACCGAATCTTCTGTGCATACTTATTGCAGGATTTGTTCTCCTTGCTACTTCAATACCCAAAAGGGCAAGGGGCGACATGTATTGCAGTGTGTGTGGAACCGTCCTTGTTATTTCGCTTGAACTTGAGGAGAAAAAGGTGTGTGAAAAGTGCTATATAGCACTTGCACAGTCCCACTCCAGAGGCATAAGGGAGAGGATAAAGAAAAAGATAAAGAGAAGGACAGACACAATCATACAGATAAAAAACCTCATCTTTAATATATTATTCCCTGGCATAGCCCACATTAACAATGGATTCGTCCTGAATGGACTCTTCTATTCAATGCTCTATACACTACTGATTGTATCCAGGTACAGTGATAAACTTCTTATAACTGAATCTGGTTTTAATATTGCGCTTATGGAGAGTTCTGCTGCATGGTTTGCACTACTGGTTATATTCTTCATCTTTCTGATAATCTCAACAGGGAGGGTATCAGAGTATGGCTCTGGAAGGTGATCTGAAGGAATTCAGTGTTCCTGAAGTGCTGCAATTTGTAGCCCTTCACGAGGGGAATGGAATTTTAGTGCTTACAAACAGGGGAGACAAAATCACCTTTGGAATAAAAGGGGGAAAAATTGTTGCTGCACTCTATGGAAAAAAAGGAAGTGCCCAGCCACTTGAAGACTATATCATCAAGTCTGGAAGGCTGACAAAAAAGGAACTGAAAGAATTCAAGGCAAGGGCTGAGGAACTTGATATACCCCTTGATGAACTTCTCAAGAATGAAGGGATTATTGATGAAATGGAGATAAGATCCATTATCCAGTTCAAAATACAGGAGATAGTGGACGAGGCACTCACATGGAAAGATGGAACATACAAATTCCAGCCAGGAAAGGAAATCTATCCCAACAGTAAGGTCAGGGTTGCACTTGAACCCAATGCCCTTGTTATGGAGGGGATGCGAAGAATTGATGAGTGGCAGAGGATCCAGGTTGTGCTTCCAGATGAGGAAATCAAACTCTGGAGAAGGGGGGAAGCAAAGATACATGTTGAACTTGGTGAGGAAGAAAAGAGAATCCTCAAGATACATGAAGACGGCATGAAGGTGAAGGAATACATTGAAAAAAGTGCACTGGGTAAATTCCGTACATACAATGCCCTTTTCAACCTTATTGAGATGGGGCTATTAACAAAGGAGGCCCCAAGGGAAGAAGAGGATGAGGAAGAAGAGGAAGAAGTAATAAGACCATCCATATGGGCAAAACTGAAAATATCATTTGAGGCTTTCACGAACTTCCTTGAATACCTGATATTCCTTGCTCTTATTGGTGGTTCTGTTTACTACCTGATTGTAAAAAAACTCCCTTTTCTCATTGAACTCATAAAGAAGTATATCATTCTTTAACAAAAAACCTTGACTGAATCAGAATTACATTTTATAGTTATTGAAAACAAGGAGGTTATGATGTTTAACAAAACCACAGGATTTCTTCTTGGAGTTGTACTTCTGGGAATTGAATTGAGTCTTCAAGGAGAAACCATTTCTTCCTGAAACATCAAACCACCTTTTAATCTCAAGAGCGTGATTGAAAAGGTTACCCATCATCCAGTAAGGGATGGAGAGAGGATAATCATCAGGGACAGGGTATACGAGGCGATATTTAAGGAAGGTGAGGTAATCCTGAGGCCAAGGGATAAGTCTCCAGGAGCAGAGGATGTTGTGATACCTGTTGCAGGTATACCGGAGATAGAGGGTAATAAGGTTGTATATGAGTACTGGAATGGTCAGAGGGTAATATTTGAAGGAAAGGATACTGGATTGAGGTTCAGGGAGATAAACCCTGCACATCAACCTGGGCAGATGGGTGAGCACAGTGGAAATATAGCGGAACTGAAAGAGAGATATACGGATGGTGAAAGGTCAGGTGAATTCCTGATAGATACCAGTGTTGTATATGTTGATGCCCCTGATTACCAGGATTATCCCGCCATTGCCTTTGATGGAACAAACTACCTTGTTGTTTGGACGGATGACCGTGGTGGTTTATATGAAGAATATGATATCTATGGTGCCAGAGTG
>Ga0190306_1000184_pt1 | contig 24374 bp, 21 predicted proteins | sample 48700734_MG_FD_161657 | JGI IMG/M metagenome (GOLD analysis project Ga0190306, IMG submission 161657) | Hydrothermal vent sediment bacterial communities from Southern Trench, Guaymas Basin, Mexico - 4870-07-3-4_MG | ecosystem: Environmental > Aquatic > Marine > Hydrothermal vents > Sediment ... | reverse complement strand
TGTGCGATGGATAGTGAGAAGCAATGCGGGTAATCCCGATTTAGAAATACCCAAATTTGGGGTTATTAAAAACTCCAAATTTGTTAGTATTTCTTAATCGCTAAAAATTCGTGAATTTTTCGGGTTAAAATAGTCATCTTACAATTAGCTTGCTATTATGTACGTGCACCGTTTTTCGGTGTAACTGATATTTGCTATAATTGTTATTTCTTTAATTCTTGTTTTATAATTAAAAATATCTTACTGTTATTGTATAGTGTAGTGTAAATTGGTGTGTTAACTGTTCTTATTTTTATTATATATTACATATTTTGAAATTATTTGTTGTACCTTCGATATTCAAAAAAAATAATACAAGATACATAAGTATAAAATTAATGAAAAGGAAAGAGTATAGTTGGCGAGCGTGTGATGGATTGGGTTTATTCGGACAATCTTGGGAACCTGATGAAAAGCCTAAAGCCGTAATAAATATAATTCATGGTTTTGGAGAGTATTCGGGAAGATTTTCGAATTGGGCAAAGAAATTTGTCGATAAAGGATATGCTGTATTTGCTATTGATTATCGTGGGCATGGTAAATCTGAAGGTAAGAGAGGATATATAAAGAATTTTTCAGACTTGTTTAATGATGTTGATGTATTATTAGAAAATTCGAAAAATGAATATTCCGATATTCCACATCTTTTATACGGTCATAGTTTAGGTGGTAATATTGTAACAAATTATTATTTAGAAAGAAAACCTATAATTAAAAAGTTGATAGCTACATCTCCTTGGTATTCTTTAGCTTTCAAACCATCAGCACTTTTGATGTTTTTTGCCAGAATAATGTATAAAATTTCTCCGGGAATAATTAGTAAATCAAATCTCGATATTAATGCATTATCGCACAATAAAGAAGTTGTTCGTTTATATAAAGAAGATCCATTAGTTCACAATAAAATCTCTTTAGAGCTTCTTTTTTCTACAATGAAATATGGATCGAAGCCTCTTGAAGAAATCAATAAACTTAATATTCCAATGCTTTTGATGCATGGCTCAGGCGACAAGATTACCTCGTTTAAAGCAAGTAAAAAATTATACGAAAAAGATACAAAAACGAATAAATTAATATCGTTTAAAGAATGGCCCGATATGTATCACGAATTACATAACGAACTTATTAACGATGAAATATTCGAATATTTAATATCGTGGATAGAAAAATAATCGCAAATTTGTTGATTCTATTTTGTATTAATAAAATGAGTTAAATTAGCATTGTTAAAACTCAGAATATCTTAAAATGAATATCTTTCGAACAAATATTGAATTATCCCCATCTGAAAATAGAATAAATCACCAATCAAGAACTTTATTTCTTGGATCTTGTTTTACCGAGAATGTTGGGAATAAATTGTTCGAAAATAAATTCTCGGTTGATATTAATCCTTTTGGTGTATTGTATAATCCTGTATCGGTAAAAAATGCTATTGATATATTATTAGAAAAAAAAGAATTTAGAAAAAACGATTTATATAATTTTAACGATTCATGGCTTAGTTTTTATCACGATACTTCGTTTTCTGATATCGATGCCGATAAATGTCTGGAAAAGATTAATAGAAAACTAAAAGATTCGTATAAGTACTTCGAAAATCTCGATTATCTTGTTATTACTTGGGGTACTGCATGGGCGTATAAATTTAAAGAATCGGGAAAAATAGTATCTAATTGTCATAAAATTCCTGCTAAAGCATTTCAAAGAGAAAAATTAGAACTCGATAGTGTTGTTGCCGATTACGAGAGTTTGATAGTAAAACTTAAAGAACTTAATCCCGATTTAAAGATAATATTCACAGTTAGTCCGGTTCGTCATTGGAAAGATGGTGCTGTGCAAAACCAAATAAGTAAATCGACATTAATTATTGCAATTCAAGCATTAATAAATAAATTTAGTAATATAGAATATTTCCCCTCCTACGAAATTATGATGGACGATTTAAGAGATTATAGATTTTATGAAGAAGACATGCTTCATCCTAATAAAGTTGCAGTTGATTATATCTGGAATAAATTTTCCGATAGGTATTTCGATAATTCCACAACAGCTTTAATGAAAGATATTAGCAAAATTGCAAATGCTAGAAATCATCGACCTTTTAACGAAAAATCAAAAAGTCATCAGAAATTCCTTGCTAAACAACTTATAGAAATAAAACAACTTAAATCGGAAAATCCGTTTTTAGATTTTGCCGAAGAAATTGACTATTTTACCGAAAAACTAATTGCAAAATAATAAAATAACACGGGTATTTCGTAAAAGTACAAAAAGAATAAAAAAAGATGGTGTCTAAAAAGCAAAGTTTCAACCTATTTATGTCATATTGAGCTTGTCGAAATATCTCATTTTCAAACTAATAGATTCTTCGACTTCCTTTAGAATGAACTTTTTAGACACCATCTTTAAGTAAATATTTGTTTAATATTAAAATTTCATAGCAAGCGATAAGATAAATCTTCGTGGTGCTCCAAAAAATACTTCAGCCGATTTAGCATCAAAATCTTGATATTGATTTTGTATATACGAGCTGTTATTTTTAGCATCAGATATATAAGTAGTGTTTAAAATATTTGTAACACTTAATCGAAGATTGAAAGTAACCTTGTCTATAGGATTCAGATGAAATCTATAACCTGTATGAAAATCAATTAAATTATAATTCGGCATTATCCAAGGTTCTACAGGGTTTCCTTCTGCATCGGTTGTGCTTTCGGGGTTAAAGTCGGCATAATATCTTGCGAAGTATGTTGTACGAGCATTAAAATAAAGACCTTTAATTGGTTCGTATCTTACGCTGGCTCCTAATTGCGATTGAGCTGCATCGCCAACATGAATTCCTGTAGCATCAAAATCTATAGTATTTGCTTCAGTGTGAGTTTCTTTAAAATACATTTGAAGACCTTCGATTTTTTTATCCCAAATCCAGTCTCCCAGTGATAATAATCCTTGAAATTCAAGGTTATGTAATATTTTATAAACAAAATCGAGTTCAACGCCCATGTGTCTGGCATCCATTCCGGGAATATCGCCATAAGTATCTTCAAGGCTTCCGGTAATTGGGTCAATGGCCTTACCTTTTACCTGATTAGTTGGTTTGTTTTCCCATATTGTATAATAAGTATTCAAATTTCCCGAAAATTTTGGCGATGCATAGTGGTAACCAAATTCTATAGCTTTAACAATTTCGTTATCGGTATTATCCTGGAAATTTGTAGTATAGCCTTTATAAAAGTATTTGAATGCACGAGTTTTCGATAAATATCCAAGATTAGCAAATATGTTAGAGTGTTCAGAAATATTCAAATTCGCACCACCTTTAATTGTGAAACTCGGTTTCCATTTCCAATCCGATTTTGTTGCTTTAAAGAAATCTTTTTTCATATAACCCGAACGGGCAGTACTTAAATTTAGGAATGTACTGAGATTATTGCTTTTGTATTCAATTTGTCCGAATAATCCACCATATTTTACATAACCATTATAGTTGTAGTATATTTTGTCGCCTTTGGTTTTCATTGCTAACGATGAGTCGGCCATGTAATCTAATCTTGTATCATCTTTATCTATACAATAATCACCTCCTAATAAATCTTCAACTTGCATATAATGCGACCCGGTGTACGAACGCATATCTATTCCTCCCGAAACTTGAATTTTTGAAGTTAATTGATAGTCGAACGAAGATAGGTAGCCATACCAGAAATGTTCGTTATGTTGCATAGTAAGATAATTAGACGAATAGTACAACGAATTACTATACTCCGGATTTGTTGGAGGAACAGGGCTTGGGTCGAACGGACCTTGAGAATATTTTGTATTGGCATCGTATATTGCTTGCCAATCTATTTGTCCGTATCCCGGATTTGAAGGATCGGTAATTAATTGATTATTTTTTATGCTATGTCGTGGACCTATTCCGCCACCTTTTCCTATAGAAAGATATAGAATGTTAGAAATAAATAGTTTGTCGTTTACATGCCACGAGTCTCTAATACTAAATTGTGGTTTGTGATATTTGTTGACTTTGCTGTTTAATACTTCTGGTCGTGCATTGGCATTATATCTGTCTTTTGTAATATATCCCCAATGATAATTATAGCCAACACCCATATCATTTACATTTGGGCGATAGATATAATCTCCAGATTCATCTTTTGTATCAACATCAATACCTTGTTCGCGGGCATAATCTAAATCGTAAGCTGCAATAGATCTTTTGTATGCTCTTTGGTCGTGTTCTTGCGGAGCACCAAAAGCTGTTGCACTTGTAATGTGGTCGCCCCAACGTTTATCAACTTTAGCATAATAGAACCATCCTTCCGATCCTGTTTCGTCAACATAAGATTCTCCTTTTTTATACGAGCCTGCTAAGGTAAATCCCCATCCTTTATCTAAAGGTCCTGAAGAAAACCCAACAGTAGTTTGTAATTTTCCGAAATAGTCAACCGATTGTTTTATAGTTGTTTCACGCTTTGTTTCAATTCCTTTAGTAAGAATATTCATAGTACCACCAACTGATGGCAGAGCAAGTTTCGAAGCACCTAATCCTCTTTGTACCTGCATCGATCGAGTTATAGCATCAAGTCCAAACCAGTTCGACCAGTAAACCCAACCGTTTTCCATATCGTTTACAGGTATTCCGTCTATCATAACAGCAACATTACGTTGACTGAATCCTCTAATAGTAATTCTGGCATCGCCATCGCCACCACCTTGCTGGGTAGCATAAACTCCGGGTGTCGAGTTTAAAACCATAGGTAAATCTTTTCCGGCTAATTCTTCTTTAATCTTTATTGGTAGAACATTCGTAAATGCTACAGGTGTCTCACGCGAACGGGCTACATCTGCTACAACTATTACTTCGTCTATGGTTTGCGATTGTAACAAGAAATTTACAAAAATGTTCTTGTTTTGAATTTTAATAGTTTTGGTTTGCGATTGGTATCCAACATAAGAAGCTGTTATTTTATATTCTCCGTTTTCTAATTGTAAACTAAATTTTCCATCGAAATCGGTTATTGTGCCTTTTCCTACGCTATAAAGAACATTTGCTCCTATGAGTGTTTCTTCGGTTTCGGAATCTTTAATAACTCCTCTAACAAAAAATTGTTGAGCGCTTGCAGTAAAGCCTGCAAGAACTATGGCTAAAAGAAATATTATTTTTTTCATGTGTTTGTATCTTAATGTATTTTAGAAAAAAAAAGCATTTGAAAAAATGTTTTTCATATGCTTTTTTTTATTATATCGAATGTAATTACTTAATTACTATTTTTTTAACTAAAGAGTTGTTGTTTTCAAAATTAATTTTAACTAAATAAATTCCTTTTTCGGGAGTATTAAGATTAATTAAATAAGTATTACTTAGTTCATCGCTTTTTCTGAATATTGTTTGTCCAATAATATTAAATATCTCTACAGAATTTATTTTATTATCATTCGATCTAATTTCGAAATGATTGTTAATAACAGGGTTTGGAGAAATGCTTACTTTTTGGTCGATTATTTTTGTGTCGAAAAATCCGTTGCTAGAACCTGTATAAGTATGAGTTCCAAGATTAGTCCAGATATCAACATGTACCCACATTGAGTCGCCTTGCCAAACAGAAGGAATAGTATCCCATTCTGCTGTTACATTAAATGGATGAGGATTATCTGTAACTCCTGATGATACATCAGGGTTTCTAATTAAGGTGTGGTCTTTTGTCCAAGCCATCCAATATGGGCCATAATTTGCCGTTCCTGTATCGTCGCTTCCTTTTACAACATAATCGGTAATTGTAGATGTTACCATTACGCCTTCACCCGAATTGTATGTTACTGCAGTGTCTTTAATGTTCGACCAACCTGTAGCATCTTCCATTACACTTAATAAACCAATTTCACCTAATAAATCAATAGGAGTAAAATTTTCTCCATCAGTTGATTTTAATAAAGCAATAGCATCGTTCCCGTTCATATATGTAGGAGCAGGATAATTGCCATCGAGTTGATCGGCAAGGGCTTGCAATTCAGGAGAACAGGCAGGAGAGAACTCGTTTGTTTCTGTCTGACCGTTAACAATTACCCAGCATTCGCCTGCTGCTAACATGCCTTGAAGATGTAAATAACCACCGCTTGTAGTTAATGCACTTCCCGATGTCGGATATTTTTCTCCATTACTGAATCGAACAACATAATAATCGGAAAGATCAACGGTATTGTCCGTTGGATTATATATTTCCAGTGCTTTATTATTTCCACTGCCATCAATATACTCGGAGAAAAATAATGTTTTCTGACCAAATAATATTGAAGATGTTGATAGAACAAGAATTAAGAGTAAAAGTTTTTTCATAATTGTATGTTTTATAAAATATTGTATTTAAAAAAGGGTTTCAAATATAATGAAAATAATTACTATTTGCTAATTACTTTTTATAATGTTTTTAATATAGTTTAATATTTTATTTCATTGTTTATTAATACTTTTGTTATATAGCTTTATTGCTTTTTCTAAATCTTCGGGAGTATCGATTCCAAAACTTTCAATATTTGTACGTGCAATTTTAATTTTATATCCGTTTTCAATCCATCGGTTTTGTTCGAGCGATTCGGCTAGTTCGAGTGATGATTGTGGCAAATTAGTAATTTTGTTTAAAACATCTTTTTTATAAGCATACATTCCAATATGTTTATAGTATGTGTGATTTTTGTGCCAAATATCTTTAGTATAGTTTTGTACATACGGAATAGGACTGCGACTAAAATATATAGCATAATTGTTTTTAGTAAAGATTACTTTTGGTTTGTTTGGATTGAAAATATCCTCATTAACATCAATTTTTTTTACAAGAGTAGCTATTTCTGTGTCTTTATCGTTAAAACATGATGATATTTCTTTAATTTGTTGATGATTTATAAATGGTTCGTCGCCTTGTATATTTATTACTATATCAAATTCTTTGTTTAAAGAAGCTTCAATTTTATTAACTGCTTCGGCAATTCTATCGGTACCGCTTTGATGTATCGATTTTGTGAAAATTACATTGCCTCCAAATCTGTTTACTTCATTTTCAATTCTAGCGTCATCAGTGGCAACATAAACAATTTTCAAAGCTTTAGTACACTGCTCATAAACTTTTTGTATCATCGATTTGTTGCCGATTTTAGCAAGAGGCTTGCCGGGAAATCTACTCGATTCGTATCTAGCCGGAATTATTCCAATAATATTCATAAACAGAAATCTATTATTAAAAATTAAGTGCTCAGTAATTTTTTTAAATCTATCAGGTCTTGTAATAAATAACTTTGAAAAACGCAAAATTTGTTTTATTCTGGTTATCAGCCACTTATAAAACGTCAACAAGTTATTATAAAATACAATATTAGTAAAAATGTTTTAATGCAGAAAAATAATATGGATATCTATAACTTATAATATTATTTAATGACGTTATGTCAGATAATATTTCCTTTAATATAGCTAAAAACAAATTATTGTTATAATTTTGTCATATATGTTTTAAGTTAAAAAATGTTTTATCATGAATGTGCAAAGTATAAAGCAAAGATTCGGAATAATAGGTAATTCACATGGGCTAAATCGAGCAATTGATATTGCAAGTCAGGTTGCACCAACCGATTTGTCTGTATTAATAAACGGCGAGAGTGGAACAGGAAAAGAAGTGTTTCCTCAAGTTATACATGCATACAGTACACGAAAACATAATAAATATATTCCTGTTAATTGTGGTGCAATACCCGATGGAACTATCGATTCGGAATTATTTGGCCACGAAAAAGGTTCGTTTACAGGAGCTCACGAAAGTAGAAAGGGATATTTTGAAGTTGCAGATGGAGGAACAATATTTCTCGACGAGGTTGCAGAATTGCCATTATCTACTCAAGTACGTTTATTACGTATTTTAGAAACCGGCGAATTCTTTAGAGTTGGTTCATCAAAAGTTATTAAAGTTGATGTTAGGGTTATTGCAGCTACAAATGTCGATCTTGTGAAAGCAATAGAAGAAAATAAGTTCAGAGAAGATTTATACTATCGATTAAATACTGTACCTATTGCAATTTCCTCTTTGCGCGAAAGAGGAGACGATATTTATTTATTATTTAGAAAATTTGCTACAGATTTTGCAGAAAGATATCGAATGCCATCAATAAAATTAAGCGAAGAAGCACGACGAATATTAGATAATTACGAATGGCCGGGAAATGTTCGACAATTAAAAAATATTACAGAACAATTATCTGTTATCGAAAAAGACAGAATTGTAACTGCAGATATTATGAAAAAATATCTTCCGGATTACTACCCAAATAAATTGCCGGCAATATACAATAAAAGAGTAATTGATGAAAAAACTTTTTCTAGCGAAAGAGAAATTCTTTATAAAGTATTGTTCGATATGAAGAACGATATGAATAATTTAAAAAAGTTAGTTCACGAAATTGTTCAGAAAGGAGCAAATCAAGATAATATACAAGAAGAAAGTGAGAATTTAATACAAGATATAGAACAAAATATTTCTCCGGTAATAAATCAAAATAACCCTTCTCAGCAACGATTTCAAAAAAAAACTAATTCAACTATTGAAGACACCGAAGAATTTGTAGAAGAATCGTTATCATTAGAAGATAAAGAAAAAGAATTAATTCAAAAAGCCTTAGAGAAACATAATGGAAAGAGAAAATATGCAGCTCAGGAATTAGGAATTTCAGAAAGAACATTATACAGGAAAATTAAAGAGTACGATATTAAATAGTGCTTACACGAAAGCACAATATCAAAGAATAAAATATTTATATTCGTTATTTTAAACTTTAAAATGAAATAGTTAATATGCAAGATTTGAAATTTAATAATAAGTTCATAATATTTATTGTAACATTTTTATTTACAGTTAATTATGCGTGTACAGTAAAATATTCAACTACCGGAGCGTCAATATCTTCTGATGTAAAAACTGTAAGTGTTCAATTTTTCCCAAATAAGGCTCCTTTAGGAATGTCGAATCTTGGACAATATTTTACCGATGAATTAAAAGATAAATTCTTGTCGCAAACTAGTTTAATATTAGTTAAAGATAATGGACATTTGAATTTCGGAGGAGAAATTACCGATTATAACATAAAACCAATTGCTGTACAAGGAGACGAAATAGCTGCACAGAATAGATTAACAATTAAAGTACATGTTGTTTTTATTAATGAAAAAGATCCGGAACAGAATTTCGATTCTAGTTTCTCGAGATATCAGGATTATAATAGTAGAGAGAGTTTATCGTCCGTGGAAGAGGGTTTAGTTGAAGAAATTGTAAAAGAACTAATAGAAGATATTTTTAATAAATCGGTTGTTAATTGGTAAAATTAGAAGTGATAATATGGGGAAAGTAGATTTTATAAAATTTATTAATAATCCGGAACTCTTAAACAACGAAAGTTTAAAACTAATAAAAGGAATATTAGACGAATATCCCTATTTTCAAGTTGCTCATTTGTTATATCTTAAAAATCTTAAAAATATAAATAGCCCCGATTTAGAAGAGCGTATTCATTATTCATCTGCTTTTATTTCCGATAGACAAGTTTTATTTGAAGTCCTGTATTTTATCGACGATAGTAAGTTATATGCAAAAAGCAAAAATCAGAACGACAGTAAATTATCGATAGAATCGAAGCCAAAAGAACAAAATAATAAATCGATTAAGAAGAATGAAGAATCTGTAAAAAAAACAGAAGATAATAATGTAAACAATAAATTTAGAAGACAAATAAAAGATGGGTTCGAAGGAATGGCTAATAATATTTCCGATACAATTTCTAGCCAATTAAAACATTATAGCTCGCGTAATGATGATGAATTGAAATATAGTCCGGAATTATTTTTTGTTGAAGAAGATTTAAAGAATAAGGAAAAAGAAGAAGATATATTATTTATCGACGATAATATAGAAAAAGAAGAAGATCCTGTTGAAGTATTAATAAATGAGAATGTTGATAATGAATTGGAAGATACAATAGAATTTTTAGAAATTGAAAATAAAAAAACTGACATAAAAAAAGATGCAAAAGAAATTTTTAATATTAATGATTATTCTTTTTCAATCGAATTTAATGATGAAGGATCGGAAAAAGATAAATTAATTTCTAAATTTGTTATAAATAATCCAAGAATGGACACGAATAATGAATATTATGATAGCAAGGGAATTGATTTGTCAGAAAAAAGTATTGAAGAAAATAATGAACTTTTAAGCGAAACATTAATAAAAGTATATGTTAAACAAGGATATTTTGATAAAGCAATTAAAGCTTATGAGAAATTAAGTTTGAAATATCCAAAAAAAAATACTTACTTTGCGAGTCAAATAAAAATGATTAAAGAATTTAAAAACAAACAAAAAAACACATAGATTATGCATGTCGTGATATCAGTATTAATAATTATTGCAAGTATTCTGTTAATTTTAATTGTATTAGTTCAGAATTCAAAAGGAGGAGGATTAGCTTCAAACTTTTCTTCTTCGAATCAGGTAATGGGAGTTAAAAAAACTGCCGATTTTCTCGAAAAAGCTACTTGGACATTAGCTATAGCATTAGTAGTTTTAAGTGTTGCATCAAGTATTGTTATTCCACGTGGTGGAGAAGAACAAAAATCAAGAATAGAACAACAAGTTGATAACGCTATTGATCCTTCACAAATGCCTTCATTCCCTACATCTGTTCCCGAAAAAACAGAAGAAACAGGAAACGGTCAAGAATAAAATAACAAATAAAAATATTTTAAGGTGTCAGTATGTCAGATGCATATTGGCACTTTTTTTTTGTTTAAAATTTCGAGTATAATATTGCTAATGAGCTTTTTTTGAAAAGAATCGATTAGTATTATTACATTCGATTAAATAGTATTTATTCGAGATGAATATTCGAAAGAGTATATTTTGTCTGTTTTTTTGCTTTGGCATAATATATGACAATAATCGTTTATCAGAAAATTATAAAACTTAAATATTAATCATAATCATAAAAACATGGCAGCTAAAGAAATGAAATTTGATATTGATGCTAGAGATCACTTGAAAGCTGGTATTGACAAATTAACAAATGCAGTTAAAGTAACATTAGGTCCTAAAGGGCGAAATGTTGTTATAGAAAAAAAATTTGGAGCACCACAAGTAACAAAAGATGGAGTAACTGTTGCAAAAGAAATTGAGCTTGAAGATAAATTCGAGAATTTAGGAGCTCAAATGGTAAAAGAAGTTGCGTCGAAAACTAACGACGATGCAGGAGATGGAACTACAACAGCAACTGTTTTAGCACAATCGATAGTAAATGTTGGTTTGAAAAATGTTACTGCCGGAGCAAATCCAATGGATTTAAAAAGAGGAATCGATAAAGCTGTATCAAAAGTTGTTGAAAGTATTAAAGCTCAATCAAAAAAAGTTGGCGAGTCAAACGAGAAAATAGAGCAAATTGCTAAGATTTCTGCAAATAACGATTCCGAAATCGGAAGACTTATTGCCGAAGCTATGGATAAAGTGAAAAAAGAAGGTGTTATTACTGTTGAAGAAGCAAAAGGAACCGATACTCATGTCGATATAGTTGAAGGTATGCAATTCGATAGAGGTTATATCTCTCCTTATTTTATTACCGATACCGAAAAAATGATATCTGTTTTAGAGCATCCATATATTCTGCTTACCGATCAGAAGATTTCTACCATGAAAGATTTGATGCCAATTTTAGAAGCTACAGCTCAAAACGGAAAACCTTTAATGATTATATCTGAAGATATCGATGGAGAAGCTTTAGCTACTCTTGTTGTAAATAAAATTAGAGGCTCTTTAAAAGTTGCAGCTGTTAAAGCTCCCGGATTTGGCGATAGAAGAAAAGAAATGCTTGAAGATGTTGCTATTCTTACAGGTGGTGTTGTTATTACCGAAGAAAAAGGACTTTCTTTAGAGAAAGCAAATATCGAAATGTTAGGTACTTGCGAGAAAATTAGTATCGATAAAGAAAATACAACTATCGTTAATGGCGGAGGAACTAAAGAAAATATCGAGGTCAGAGTAAATCAAATAAAAGCTCAAATAGAGAATACTACTTCTGATTACGATAAAGAAAAACTTCAAGAAAGATTAGCTAAATTAGCCGGTGGTGTTGCTGTGCTTTATGTAGGTGCTGCCAGTGAAATTGAAATGAAAGAAAAGAAAGATAGAGTTGACGATGCTCTTAGCGCTACTCGTGCAGCAATCGAAGAAGGAATTATTCCTGGTGGTGGCGTTGCTTTTATTCGTGCTATAAAAGAGTTAGATAAAATAAAAGGTGAAAACGAAGACGAAAATACCGGTATTGCAATTATTAAAAGAGCAATTGAAGAACCTTTACGTCAAATTGTAGAAAATGCAGGTAAAGAAGGGTCTGTTATTGTTCATGCAGTAAAAGAAGGAAAAGACGATTTCGGATTTAATGCAAGAAAAAATATATACGAAAATCTTTTAGAAGCAGGAGTTGTTGACCCTGCTAAAGTAACTAGAATTGCTATCGAAAATGCTGCTTCAATTGCAGGTATGTTATTAACTACCGAGTGTGTAATTGTTGAAGATGAAGAAGAAGCACCTGTTATGCCTGCCGGCGGAGGAATGCCGGGAATGGGTGGAATGGGCGGAATGATGTAATAATTCTTGTTATTCAGAACTTAAAAAAAATCCTTTTCGAATTTCGAAAAGGATTTTTTTTGTTTTTTTAGATATATAGGTAATTGCTTTTATATCGAACTCGGGTTAATAGTAAATGGCGAAAATTAAAAAAAATGATTTTTTTGCTGTTTTATTATTTCTTATTAAGTTGTAATTATAACTTTGCGAGATTATTGATTATAAATGTATGTAAAGCTTTAAAAACTGTATTTTAAATTTCGTAATTATTTGTAGATTGTAAGTGCTTTCTTTCAAAAAAAGAGATGGTTGAAAGAAACTATTTATTTGATTATTTTTGTAGATATTTAGATTCTAAGTATGATGCATTATTTTTAATTAACAAGTCTAGTATAAAAATATTTTATTTTGATTTTTTTGAGACCTAATAGGCTCTGTGTCAAATCAATAAGCAGTTGAATAAAATATTTTGATTTAATAAAAATAAATCCGGCAGGTTTTTTAAAACCAAACTCATTATTAAATAATAAATCTCGCAATTATGAATAATATTTTATTGGTAATTAGATATTGAACAATAAGATTAATAATTTGAATAAGTAATATTTATGAGGCAAGGAAGAGAAGTGATAGAGAATGAACTAAAGAAAAGAATTTTAGTTCTCGATGGTGCAATGGGAACAATGATACAGACCTATAAACTTACCGAAGCTGATTATAGAGGAGAGAGATTCGCGAATAGCAAAGTCGATCTTAAAGGAAACAACGATTTGTTATCTATTACTCAGCCCGATATAATACAGGAAATATATAAAGAATACCTCGAATCTGGAGCCGATTTAATATCGACAAATTCTTTTAACGCAAATAGAATTTCTATGGTAGATTATAGCATGGAAAATTTTGCCTATGAAATGAATTTTGAATCTGCACGACTTGCCCGCCAAGTTGTTGATGAATATAACAATAATGACAAATCGAGAATGCGTTTTGTGCTTGGTTCTATGGGACCAACAAATCAAACAGCATCAATATCTCCTGATGTTAATCGCCCGGCATACAGAAAATTTGAGTTCGACGATTTTAAACTTGCCTATTACGAGCAGGTTAAGGGACTTGTTGAAGGTGGTGTAGATATATTATTACTCGAAACAATTTTCGATACTCTTAATGCAAAAGCAGCATTGTTTGCTATTCAGCAATATAATTCCGATACCGGTAGCGATATTCCTGTTATGGTTTCGGCAACTATTGCCGATAAAAGTGGTAGAGTATTATCGGGACAAACGCTCGAAGCTTTTTATAATTCAATTGCTCATGTTAATTTATTAAGTATTGGACTTAATTGTGCCTTTGGTGCAGAGCAATTGATGCAATATGTCGAAGAATTATCTAAAATATCGAAATTTCCTATTAGTGCCCATCCAAATGCAGGATTGCCAAATCAGTTCGGAGAATACGACCAATCGGCCGACGAAATGCTTGAGCTTATTACTCAATATCTCGAAAAAGGATTAGTGAATATCATTGGAGGATGTTGTGGAACTCGACCTATACATATAAAAAAAATAAGTAAAAAAGCTAGAGAGTATAAACCAAGAGTAGTTCAGAAATTGCCAATAAATACTACTCTGTCGGGATTAGAACTTTTGACTATAGATAAAAATAAGAACTTTATTAATATTGGAGAAAGAACTAATGTAGCAGGCTCAAGAAAATTTGCCCGATTAATTCGTGAAGAAAAATTCGAAGAAGCATTATCTGTTGCACGAAATCAAGTAGAAGGAGGAGCTCAGGTTATTGATATTTGTATGGACGATGCAATGCTCGACTCAAAAGCTGTAATGAAAAAATTTGTGAATTTAATTGCATCAGAACCGGATATTGCTGCTTTGCCTATTATGATTGATTCTTCGAAATGGGATATTATCGAGACAGGATTAAAATGTACTCAAGGAAAGTCAATCGTTAATTCAATAAGTCTTAAAGAAGGAGAAAACGAATTTGTACGAAAAGCAAGTATCATAAAAAAATATGGAGCTGCTATTGTTGTTATGTTATTCGACGAAAAAGGACAAGCCGATACATTTGTACGAAAAATAGAAATCGCAAAACGCTCATATAATATTCTTGTAAATACTGTTGGCATAAATCCGCAAGATATAATTTTCGACCCTAATATTCTTGCCGTAGCAACAGGAATTCCCGAACATAATAATTATGCTTTAGATTTTATTAAAGCTGTTAAGTGGATAAAAGAAAACTTACCTTATGCAAAACTTAGTGGTGGTGTTAGTAATTTGTCTTTTTCTTTCAGGGGTAACAATGTTATTCGCGAAGCTATGCATTCCGTATTTTTATATCATGCAATAAAAGCAGGAATGGATATGGGAATTGTAAACCCGGCAATGCTTACTGTGTACGACGATATTCCAAACGATTTAAGACAGTTGGTAGAAGATGTAATACTAAATAAAAACGATGATGCTACAGATAAACTAATTGCTTTTGCCCAGAATGTAAAAGAAAATTCTAAAGACGAAAAAAAAGTTCTTGAGTGGAGAAATCAAGATGTTGAGAAAAGATTGGAATATTCTCTTGTTAAAGGAATTACCGAATTTGTTGATGATGATACCGAAGAGTTGCGACAAAAGTCAGAAAGTGTTATCGATATTATCGAAGGTGCTTTAATGAAAGGAATGGAAAGAGTTGGAGATTTGTTTGGTGAAGGAAAAATGTTTTTACCTCAAGTTGTTAAGTCGGCAAGAGTAATGAAAAAATCTGTTGCTTACCTCAAGCCATTTCTCGAAAAAGAAAATAGTAATAAAAAGAATGTTGCTAAACCGGGTAAGGTATTATTAGCCACAGTAAAAGGCGATGTTCACGATATTGGAAAGAATATTGTAAGTGTAGTAATGTCGTGTAATAATTACGAAATTATCGACTTGGGTGTAATGGTTTCTGAAAAAGAAATAATTGAAACTGCAAAAAAAGAAAAGGTAGATATTATTGGACTTAGCGGATTAATTACTCCCTCGCTCGAAGAAATGGAAAGTATTGCAAGTACACTAAATAATGAAAATCTTGATGTCCTATTAATGCTTGGTGGAGCAACTACTTCAGAAGTGCATACAGCTGTTAAGATTGCACCAAAATATAATAAAGTTGCTTATGTTAAAGATGCTTCGCAATCGGTAAAAATTATTTCCGATTATATGTCTGATAAAAAAAGAAGCAACTTGTTGCATAACTTGAATGAGCATTATAATGATATTCGAAATAAATATGAGAGCAGAAAAGTTAAAAAATTAATTTCTTTATCCGAGGCAAGAGAAAATAAATATAAAATAGATTGGAAAAATTCTGAAATTGTTAAACCTGAATTTATTGGTAATAAGACATTAATTAAATTTCCCATAGAAGAACTTATCGAATATATCGATTGGACATGTTTTTTTCATGCATGGGATTTAAAAGGGAAATATCCTAATATATTAACGGATAAAGAGAAAGGCGATGAAGCAAAAAAATTACTTGATGATGCTAAAATTTTATTGAGTAAGATTGTTGATAAAAAGTTGTTAAAGGCAAATGCCGTATTTGGATTTTATCCGGCTATTGCCGATGGAGATAATATAGAAATATATAAAGATGAAGACTTAAACGAGAAAATATATGTTTTTAACTTTTTGCGGAATCAGACAAAATCCGATGGCAAGGAAAATTTGTGTATGACCGATTTTATTGCTCCGAAAAATTCGAGTTTAATCGATTATATTGGTCTGTTTGCGATTACAGCCGGTTTGGGTGTCGATATTTTAGTCGATAATTTTAAATCGGAAAACGACGATTATAATGCTATAATGATAAAAATTTTAGCCGACCGATTAGTCGAAGCTTTTGCAGAGAAATTGCACCACGATGTTAGGAAAAAATATTGGGGATATGCTAAAAACGAAAATATTTCAATTGAAAAAATGTTCAAAGGAAATTATTCAGGTATTCGTACAGCAATTGGTTATCCTTCGGTACCCGATCATAGCGAGAAAGAAAAATTATTTAAATTGTTAGATGTAAAAAATACTGTTAATATAGATATTACCGAGAGCTATATGATGTCGCCTGTTGCCTCGGTTTGTGGATTGCTTTTTGCAAATAAGGAAGCAAAAAATTTCGATGTGAGAAAAATTAACGATGAGCAACTAAAAGATTATTCAAATCGTAAAGGCTTTTCTCTTGACGAAACAAAAAAATGGCTTCCTAGAAATTTGTAAAATATACAGAATATCATATCATATAACAGTAACGACGATATAATAAATGTATATATATAAATGAAATTAATCATAAAGAATGATTATGACAGTAATAGAAAAAATTAAGAATGCTAAAAAACCATTATTTACTTTCGAATTATTACCTCCATTAAAAGGTCAGAATATTTCCGAAATATTTGATGTTATCGATAAACTTATCGAATTTAATCCGGCATACATAAATATTACCTATCATCAGAAAGAAGTAGTAATGAAAAAGCGAAGCGATGGGTTAATGGAAAAAGTTGTTGTTAGAAAACGACCCGGGACTGTTGCTATTGCTGCTGCAATAAAAAATAAGTATAAAGTATCTGTTGTGCCACATTTAATTTGTGGAGGATTTACAAAAGATGCCTTAGAAGATGCATTAATCGATTTACAATTTCTTGGAATAAACGATTTGCTTGTGTTACGTGGCGATCCGCCAAAAGGAAGTAGAATGTTTATTCCCGAAGATGGAGGTCATTCGCATACTTCAGAATTAGTTGAACAAATAGCAAATTTTAATAAAGGAGAATTAATATCGGGTAAACCTAATGAAGGAATGAAACCAAATTTTTGTGTAGGTGTTGCAGGTTATCCCGAAAAACATTTGGAAGCTCCAAATATGCAGTTCGATTTAGAAAAACTAAAACTTAAAGTTGATAATGGAGCACAGTATATTGTTACTCAGATGTTTTTCGATACTCAGAAATATATCGATTTTGTTAAGATGTGTAGAGAAATAGGTATTAATGTTCCTATTATACCGGGTATTAAACCAATATCATCTTTAAACGATATTAATCTTTTACCACAGATATTTAGTATAGATATTCCTTCCGATTTGGTTGTCGAGATTAATAAATGTACAACAAATAATCAGGTGCGTCAGCTTGGTGTTGAATGGGCAATTAAGCAATCTAATGAATTATTGAAATTTGGAGTGCCCGGAATACATTATTATTCTTTAGGACAATCAGATAATATTAAGAAAATTGCTAAAGCAATATTTTAGTTATTATTATTATCTTTGCAAGTTCAAAACTTGTTATATTTTTTGAAAGAAATTTAGGTAAAATATATTTAATGAAAAATATTAGAAACTTCTGCATATTAGCACATATCGATCATGGAAAGAGTACTCTAGCCGATAGATTGTTGCAAAAAACAAACTCGGTTGATGCTAGAGAATATCAAGATCAGTTGTTAGATGATATGGAACTTGAAAGAGAACGAGGCATTACTATTAAGAGTCATGCAATTCAAATGATTCATAAATTTGAAGGGGAAGAATATGTATTAAACTTAATTGATACTCCCGGACATGTCGATTTTTCTTACGAAGTATCTCGATCTATTGCAGCTTGCGAGGGCGCATTATTAATTGTTGATGCAACACAAGGCGTTCAAGCTCAGACTATTTCTAATGTCTTTCATGCTATGGAGAACGATTTAGAAATTATTCCTATTTTAAATAAGATGGACCTCGATGCAGCTATGCCCGATGAGGTTACCGACCAAATAGTTGAACTTATTGGTTGCAAAAGAGAAGATGTTATTCCTGCAAGTGGAAAAACCGGACTAGGAGTTGATGAAATATTAGAAAGAGTTATTCGAACAGTTCCTGCTCCTAAAGGCGATCCAAAAGCTCCTTTCCAGGCATTAATATTCGATTCGGTGTTTAATTCGTACCGAGGAATAGAGGTGTATTTTAAGGTTATTAACGGAACAATTAATAAAGGCGATCATGTTAAATTTATTGCTACAGAAAAAGAATATTATGCCGATGAGATTGGTGCCTTAAAATTTAAGAAAGACCCAAAGAAAACTCTTAGTGCAGGAGATGTGGGATATATTATTTCGGGAATAAAAACATCGAAAGAAGTAAAAGTTGGCGATACTATTACTACTGTTGACCGACCTTGCGAGGATATTATAGATGGTTTCGAAGATGTTAAGCCTATGGTGTTTGCAGGAATCTATCCTATTGATGCCGACGATTACGAAGACCTTAGAACATCTATGGAAAAATTGCAACTTAACGATGCCTCGCTTACTTTCGAACCGGAATCGTCTGCAGCTCTTGGATTTGGCTTTCGTTGCGGTTTCCTTGGATTGTTACATATGGAAATAATTCAGGAACGTCTCGATAGAGAATTCGATATGGATGTTATTACTACTGTTCCAAATGTTTCGTATAATGTTAATACTAAAAAAGATGGTGTTGTTTCTGTTCATAATCCATCGGGAATGCCGGAAATAACTTTTATAGAGTCTATTGAAGAACCATATATTTATGCTCAAATTATTTCGAAGAGCGAATTTGTGGGGCAGATTATGAAACTTTGTATTGATAAACGCGGAGAACTTAAAAATCAGGTTTACCTTCCTAACGATAGAGTGGAATTAACTTTTGAAATGCCTCTTGCCGAAATTGTTTTTGGTTTTTACGATAAATTAAAAAGTATTTCAAAGGGTTATGCTTCTTTCGATTATCATCAAACAGGATATAAAAAAGCTACTCTTGTACGTTTAGATATATTATTAAACGGAGAACTTGTCGATGCTTTGTCTACCCTTATCCATAACGATAATGCTTATAATTTCGGACGCAGTATGTGCGAGAAACTTAAAGAATTAATTCCTCGTCAACAGTTCGATATTGCTATTCAGGCAGCAATTGGTGCAAAAATTATTTCTCGCGAAACGGTTAAAGCTGTTAGAAAAGATGTTACCGCAAAATGTTATGGGGGCGATATTACAAGAAAAAGAAAATTGCTCGAGAAACAGAAAAAAGGAAAAAAACGAATGCGACAGGTTGGAAATGTTCAAGTGCCACAAAAAGCATTTCTAGCTGTACTTAAATTAGATTAATTATAATGTCTTATCGAAATATTATTAATGATATTTATAACTATGTAAATGCTTGTAGTTTTAATGGCAAAGTGGCTAGTTATATACCTGAATTAGCAAATGTCGATCCTGAAAAATATGGAATCTCATTTTTATGTGTCAATAATGAAGAATATAATTTCGGCGATTTCGACGAGAAATTCTCTATACAAAGTATTTCTAAGGTTTTCTCTCTTTCGATAGCTTTTTCTATTGTTGGCGAAAAAATATGGGAAAGAGTAGGGGTCGAACCATCAGGTAATCCTTTTAATTCTATGGTTCAATTAGAATATGAAAATGGGAAACCTAGAAACCCATTCATAAACGCCGGAGCATTAGTAATTGCCGATATTCTTGTGTCGCATTTTCAAAGTCCTAAAAAAGAATTTCTAGAGTTTGTTCGCAAAATTGCCGGGAATAACTCAATCGATTATAACAAAAGAATTGCTCATTCCGAGAAAGAAACCGGATACGTTAATACTGCTCTTATTAATTTAATGAAGTCGTATGGAAATATAAAAAATGATATAGAAGAAGTGTTAGATTTTTATTTTTGCCAATGCTCATTAGAATTAACATGTAAGGAATTAGCTTTATCGTTTCTTCCGTATGCCGATTTTAGTGAACCATATAATTTCAATAACTTTGCCTTAAGTAAAAGTCAGCTAAAACGAATAAATGCTCTTATGTTGTCGTGTGGTTTTTACGACGAGTCGGGCGAATTTTCTTTTAAAGTAGGATTGCCCGGAAAAAGTGGTGTGGGTGGTGGAATTGTTGCAATTCACCCTCAAAAATATAGTGTTGCAGTATGGAGCCCAAAACTTAACGAAAAAGGAAATTCGCTTATTGGTATGAAAACATTAGAATTATTAACTACAAAAACCGAAGCTTCAATATTTTAAGCTATTTGTCTAATTCGCTCGAAAATAAAAATTTGTTTATAACAAACCATTCCTCCGTTCGGCGTAGCATTTACTACCTCGTATTATTCTTGTAGCTTTCAGCTATTTTTTTCAATACGTTTTCCATCTTCTGTTTACTTGGATAATATCTATTACACTTTCTAAATCTGCATAGTTTCTTGCGCTTGAATAAACATATTCTTCTGTACTTTCAACTATACCTGCACAATCTTTTATTTGATATCCTATAGACATGCTTGCTTTTTTAATTAAAGTTACTATTATTTAGCAAGATACTAAAATAAAATAAGCGTTACAATGCTGCTACGCTTATCTTTAATCCATTTTTTTTTATTATTCTATTGCATTTTACGTAGCGAGACGCTATGCCTAACGGGGGAAAGTTTATAACTTAAGTCTTTTTTTATCCTGATAGTTGTTCCAGAACTTTAACAGTTCAATATTGTTATTCTCATTTAAACGATAAAACAATGTTATTTGCTTACAAACAACACATTCTCTTATTCCTTCAAATTTGGAAGCTTTATATTTGATTTTACCTGTCTCAAGGTGGTGTAGAAGCTCTTCCTCCTTATTAATAAATTCTTTTGCTTCGTTTATAGTCCATTCCTTTAATAAGTAATCAATGTTATCAGAGTAATCAGATTCAGCTTCGTTAGTCCAGATTATCTTTCTCATTTAATCAAGTTTGGATATTTCTTTTTCATTCTTTTCATTACATCTTCATGAGAAGATACTCTGCCTTCTTCAACATCTTTTAATGCTCTGTCTATGCCTGATTTTAACTCTGGGTTTATGTTCGACTTATTCAGAAAGGATAACAAATACTGATAAGCTTCTTCCAGTTGTTTACCTTTTAGACTGTCAATGTGTCTAAATAATTCTAATTTAATTTCTGCTGTATTCATAAATATAGTTTTATCTCCTACAAATTTAACGTTTTTTATACACTTTTGTTTCTATCTTAACGGATGATATTTATTTAATTGTTCTGTTAGTTCCTGCATGTTTATCTGAACATATCTTTGCGTACTGTTAATACTTCCATGCCCTGCTAAATACTGAACTTCTCGGATATTCTTTTCTGTTATCCAATTGCTGATAACGCTATTTCTTACTTGTATAAACGATTTTTAAAAATCACTGTCAATCTACGCTCATCTGGGTAAAAAGCAATAAAAAAAAGCATGAAGCAAAACCAATTATTAATAACGTAATTTATTTGGATCTTGCCTATTATCCCAAAAAGCCAGTAATTCTATCTCTTTTTTCCTGGGCTTTATCCTGTAATAAAGAGTATTGTATTTTGTAACGAAGCCTTTGCGGATATTTTTCTTTTTCTTGCTTGCTTCAAACATATAAGGTTCTGCTATTATTTGGCTGATTACTTTTTCTACTGTATCAACAAAATTTTGCAGTTCCTTTTTTGTCCAGTTTTCATCAAGGTATGATAATACATCCAGGTAAGTGACCTTAGATGTGGGAGTCCAGCGAACTTTCATTATTTAAGGTTGTATTTAGCTTTCACTTCTTTCATTACTTCTTCGTGTGGTATAAGCTCCCCACGATCAGCTTCAGCTAAACCCTGCTCAATGCTTTTTCTTTCCGCTTCACTAATTTCATCCCACCAGTCTACAGCCGTTTCTTCCTTAAAGATTTCTTCAACCCTTTTTAAAAGAGCAGGCTTGTCTGTATTTATAATCATCTGGACTAATTTTAATTTTTTTGCTTGAATATTCATTGCTACTTTTATTTCTTCTTACAAATTTAACGTTTTTTATAGACTTTTGTTTCCTATTTCAAGGGATGATATTTATTTAATTGTTCTGTTAGTTCCTGCATGTTTACCTGAACATATTTTTGCGTACTGTTAATACTTCCATGTCCTGCTTAATTTTTTATTTGATATCCTGTAGACATGTTTGTTTTCTTAATTAAAGTTACTATTATTTAGTAAGATACTAAAATAAGCGTTACAATACTGCTACGCTTATCTGGGGCAAAACTAACTTATTAAGCCAATGCTACTTCATCATTTGTTTTTAAATAATCATTTATTGATGGTATTTTTAGAAGTTTCTTTCTTTTTTCTGGTTCTAATTTTATTTTATCATTTCCTGCAACTAATGATTCTAAAGGTATTCCTAAATATCTATGAAGTAAGGTTATCATTTTCAAACTTAATGGACGACGACCATGTAAAACTTCCGACACTCTTGTTTTTCCTCCAAACAAAGGAGCTACATCAATTTGCTTTAAATTCATTTGTTCCATTCTAAACCTGATTGCTTCAATAGGATTTGGAGCTTCTATTGAATAATGTTCTTTCTCATATAATTCAACTAATATGGATAAAAGTTCTAATTCTTCTCCTTTAGCTGTATCTGGTTCAATAGCATTCTCGGAGCTATGAATAAGTTTATAAATTCTTTCTATAGCTTCGTTATATTCTTGTTCTGTTTTTAATATTTTAGTTTTCATAGTTTACTGTTTTTACATTAATTTTATCATATTCCACATGTGTGCCAAACCACACTACAAAGACTATTTTTAACTTATATTCTATATCTACTACTAAGCGATAATCATTTCCTTTTATATTAAAAACAACTCGTTTAGCTGTTATTATACTTACGTTTCTATATTTTGCCTTTAATTCCTGAGCATTGTTCCAGTTAGAGTATCGAACTTCATAAATCCATGATTTAATAGATTCTTCAGCCTTTTTATTCTTGCTAAGCTTATAAAGCTCTTTTAAGGTACTTTCCTTTACTATTCTCATATACTGCAAATATATATTAAAGTTACCAAACAAGGTAACTTTTTAGTAAGTTTTCTATATTTGGCTAAATACCGAACTTTACGGATATTATTTTCTGTTTTGTTGCATACCTCACAAACGAGTGCTAGTAGGTTTCTTTAATAAAATGTAGCTATTCTATAATTGTTAATAACTTTTATAGCAACATATAAGTTTCAAAATACAACATATTAGTTATATAAAACAAAACTCAGCCGTTAAGCTGGGTTTATTTTTATGTTACAACACACCGACAACATGTCGGCGCGAGCTGGTTTTTTTTATCTGATAACCTGTTGTCATAACAGTAAAGATAATTATTAAATGTTATAAGCCAATGTAATTTTAACTATCGTTTAGTGTAGTATTTACTATGTTATTTATTTTTTAAAATGTTTTGCATTTAATGTAGCTAAAAGCTACAAAATAGAACGATGTAGCAGATGCTACGCCGAACTTCTATCTAGTTAAATTAATTTGTCAATCTACGCTCATCTGGGAAATGGACTGAAAAACAAAAATCAAGAGCTAAAATATTATTTATAGAATATCCTGATATCAAAGAAGCATATAATCTAACTCATTCATTAAGAATGATATTTTCTCATACTAAAACGAAAGGTTGCGTATACAAAACTTGCTCAATGGTTCAACGATATTACAGAATCAGGGTTCAAATCGTTTAATACTATATTTGCAACAATTTATTCTCATTATCCTGAGATTCTTAACTTTTTTGAGAATCGAAGTACAAATGCTTCTGCTG
>Ga0190306_1000180_pt1 | contig 24443 bp, 23 predicted proteins | sample 48700734_MG_FD_161657 | JGI IMG/M metagenome (GOLD analysis project Ga0190306, IMG submission 161657) | Hydrothermal vent sediment bacterial communities from Southern Trench, Guaymas Basin, Mexico - 4870-07-3-4_MG | ecosystem: Environmental > Aquatic > Marine > Hydrothermal vents > Sediment ... | reverse complement strand
ATGGAAGAGCGTGAAAGGATTTATGATGAGTTTGAGCACTATATAGTGCCCCCATCCTGGAAGGATAGGGTTTGGGAGATCGAAGATTACAAAAAGTTTTATGAAAGCACAATAAAAGATAAAGAGGCAATTGAAAAGTGGTGGGAAGGATGGGCAAATAAACTATCTTGGTTTAAGAAGTGGGATAAGGTCTTAGATGATAGCAATCCCCCATTTTATAGATGGTTTGTTGGGGCAGAGACAAACCTTGCCTACCTTTGTTTAGACTGGCAAATTGAGCAAGGAAGAAAGAATAAGGTGGCACTTATATGGGAAGGTGAACCATTTGATGAGATGATAAGAAGACCAAAAGATATGAGAAAGTTCACATTCTATGACCTATACAGGAGGACGAACAGAATTGCTTATGCCCTAAAGGAAAAGCTAGGTGTTAAAAAGGGTGAAATCCTGACATTCTATTTGCCCATGATCCCAGAGCTTCCAGAGTATATGTTGGCAGTGCAGAGGATTGGCGCCTCCCACAGCATCGTCTATAGTGGGTTTAGTGCACTTGCACTTGCTGAAAGGGCCATGGCTGCAGGTTCAAGGATAATTGTTACAGCAGATGCCCTTTATAGGAGGGGGAAAATAATTCCACTTAAAGAGGTTGTAGATGAGGCCATAGAGATATGTGAAGAAAGGGGACATAAGATAGAGAAGGTTATTGTGGTGAAGAGGACAAATAGGCCTGCTATACCTTGGAATAGGAGGAGGGACATCTGGCATCATGAATTTATAAGGTATATATCAGAGAATGTGAGGGTTGAAACAGAGAGGATGGGCTCAGAGGACATGTCATATATCCTCTATACCTCTGGGACAACAGGTGCCCCAAAAGGGGCCCAGCACAGTATTGGGGGCTATGCCGTTGGTCTATATACGACCATGAAGCTCATTTTTGATATAAATCCTGATGATATCTATTGGTGTGCGGCAGATATTGGATGGGTTACAGGGCATTCATACATAGTCTATGGGCCCCTTATGACAGGGGCGACAGTTGTTATGTATGAAGGTGCCCCAGACTACCCAAAGCCGGATAGGTGGTGGCATATGATAGAGAGGTTTGGGGTCTCTGTATTCTATACTACACCAACTGCAGTAAGGGCACTGATGAAATTCCCACTAGATTATGTAAAGAAACATGATCTCTCAACACTAAGGATCATTCACTCTGTTGGAGAACCTATAAATCCAGAGGCATTTAGGTGGTACTACACAAATCTTGGCAGGGAGGATGTTGTGGCCTCAAGTACATGGTGGATGACAGAGACAGGGCAGATGCTAACCGGGCACTTTCCTGGTTTGGGGAAGATATTTCCGCTTAAACCAGGGACAAATGGCTATCCCATTCCTGGAGTCAAGTTGGATGTAGTCGATGAGGATGGAAATCCTTGCGAGCCGGGAGAGAGGGGATACTTTGTTATAACATCCCCATGGCCAGGGATGTTTATGACACTCTATAAGGATCCCAAAAGGTACATTGATGTATATTGGTCAAAGTTCAATGAAAAGGGGATGTATTTTTATACTGGTGATTACGCTGTTAAGGACAAGGATGGGTATATATGGGTCTTGGGAAGGGCAGATGATGTTTTAAAGATTGCAGGTCACAGGATAGGGACAGCCGAGGTTGAGTCTGCTATGATCCTCCATCCAGCCGTTGCAGAATCGGCCTGCGTTGGAAGGCCCCATGAGATAAAAGGTGAGGTTCCATACATATTTACTGTCTTAAAGCAAGGGTTTATACCAAGCCCTGATTTAGAAGGTGAATTAAAATCACACTTAAGGAATACCATAGGCCCAATTGTTGCATCTGATGCTACTGTACTCTTTGTTGATATGGTTCCTAAGACAAGGAGCGGGAAGATCATGAGGAGGCTCCTCAAGGCAGTTGTTAGTGGTGCACCCCTTGGAGACACAACAACCCTTGAAGACGAAGCAGCCGTTGAAGAGGCAGAGAAGGCATATGAATATCTAAAGAAGGCCATGGAAAAGGCAGAGAAGTAATATATAGCCCCGCTTTTGCGGGGCTATCTATTTTAGATGAATATCGACATATTGATCTACAAGGGGTTGATCTTAACCCCCAATTCCCACACTCCCTATCTAAATCCTGGGTATTTAGTTATTACTGAGGGGAAAATTGTGGATTTGGCAGCAGGGGACCCTCCTGAAAGTCTATTAGAACAGGCAAAAAGGACTATTGATGCAAGGAATAAATTGGTCATGCCTGGTTTGATAAACTCCCATACACATGCTGCTATGAGCATATTTAGGGGTATAGTGGATGATTTGCCTTTAGATGATTGGCTTAAGCGTATATTTTCCTTAGAAAAGGAATTTGTGAATGAGGAATTTGTCTATTGGGGAAGCCTGCTCTCTGGGATAGAGATGATAATGAGTGGGACTACATGCTTTGCCGATGGATACTTTTATGAGGATAGTGTAGCAAGGGCATGTCTAGAATTGGGTATAAGGGCAGTATTGGCACAAGGGGTCATTGATTTTCCTACACCAGATGTGCCAGAACCAAGTGAGAATTTAAAGGTTGCAGAAAACTTCCTAAAGGCCTGGATGGGTCACTCACTCATTTCCCCTGCAATATTTGCCCATGCCCCCTATAGCTGTTCTTCTAAGACCATAAAGGGGGCAAAGGCCCTAACAAGGGATTATAAAACACTATTTTTTATCCATGTAGCAGAGACAAGGTGGGAGGTGGAAAAGATAAAAAGGGAATATGGAGAGACCCCTATATCCTATCTCTATAAATTAAATACCCTGGATGAGGATACAGTATTGGTACATGTAAATTGGATAAGTAGGGATGAAATTGAGATTTTAAAGGATACAGGGACTAAGGTAGTCCACAATCCTGAAAGCAATATGAAGCTAGGTTCAGGGCTTTCTCCTGTACCAGACCTGCTAAAGGAGGGTATTATTGTAGGGCTAGGCACAGATAGCTGTGCCAGTAACAACAACCTTGATCTATTTCAAGAGATGGACACCTGTGCGAAGGTACACAAGGGATGGAGGAAAGACCCTACTGTTATGCCTGCAGAAGAGGTATTAAATATGTCTACATGCTACGGGGCAAAGGTCTTGGGACTGGAAGAAAGGATAGGCTGTTTGGAAAAGGGGAAAGATGCAGATATTATCTTAGTAGACCTAAACCACCCCCACCTCTTTCCTATCTATAACCCCTACTCTCACATTGTCTATACAATGAAGGGGACAGATGTAAATACGGTTATCGTAGAAGGAAAGATCATTATGGAAAATAGGAAGATTATCTCTCTGTCTATTCAAGATGTTATAGAAAACGTAATTTTACTGAGTAAAAAAATAAAAAAATGGCGGAGAGAGTGGGATTCGAACCCACGGTAGGTGTTACCCTACGCTCGCTTAGCAGGCGAGCGCCTTCGTCCACTCGGCCATCTCTCCAGCGGAGGGAGCAGGATTCGAACCTGCGGGGTCATTAGACCCAGCGGTTTTCAAGACCGCCGCCTTAAACCACTCGGCCACCCCTCCATAAAATAATTAACATGCCTTTGTGGATGAGTCAAGATATTAACACAGGGCCACGGCAAAAAGTTTTGTATAAAGTAAACATTATAAATATGGCCAAATAATGCTAAAAATATCAGATAGCCTTTATTCTGGCTCTGCTTTTTATATTCTAATTTTGAATTTTTCATTTTGCATTTTAAATTTTTTGACCTTGCATTTCTCTAAGGCCTATTTATTTGAAGCTATATTAAAACTACTTTGACATCTCTGGATATAAACAAAGGATATCTTTTGCCCAATCGTCTGCCAATTGATAAATCTTTTCTTTGGCTATATTTTCTAAAAATGGGATTTTTTTTATAGGAATATGGGAAAACTCCTTTATGTCTAAAGATAGTGGTAACAGACCAGATTTATTCATCAATATCAATTTAATATGAATGTTAATATTTGATAATGCATTTTTTATACGTATACCCTCCATTAGGGACAATCTATCTGGATTAACTACCAGTATAAAAATAGATTTTTCTTTAAAAGTTTTGATTAGAGAATCTACCAATGCCTTCTGGGCCATAATCTCCTTTAGCACCTTGTCCTTTTTTTTATCAATAGCCACATTTTTTCCAAAATACTCCTTCCCCTTAATCGCAAAGATAGCAGCCCTCCTATCCAGGATCCTATACCTTAAATCCCTAAGCCCTTCTAACCAGGTGCCTGTAATAAAGGGGAGGCTAAATATTTTTAGCATAAGGCCAGTTGGTGGTGTGTCTATAATAATGTAGTCCATATCCCTATGCCTATCAATAATATCATTTAGTCCATGCATTATGGCAGATTCTTCCATACCTGGGGCATTTTTTATCACCTCAAACATCCTATCCAAATTTATGATTTTAAGGTAACTATAGGTACTTTTTATCTCCTCAATTATCTTTCTAAGAAATCTTCTTAAATAGGACTCCACATCCACCTCTTCTACAAAGAGGCCATGCTCTATCTCCCTTTCCCCTAAAAAGGGTGGACAACCGATAATATCACAGATATTGTGTGCAGGGTCAATAGATGCAAAATAGACATTGCTTTTTTGTCTAGATAAATAATAGGCCAGGCTAGTGGAAAGTGTGGTCTTCCCTACACCCCCCTTGCCTACAAAAAAGAATACCTTTTTCATAGATCAGCCAGGTCTGCCCACTCTGCCAGCTTATCATCTAAACTTTCTGATTTTGAGAGCATGACTAAGACCTCCCTCTCCAGATAAGGGAGTAGAGATAGGCCTATATAAGAAGGCAGGATTGGAAATCCTATAATTGAACCAAAGGTAAGGAGTGCAAATCCATTTTCCATATCCTCTAGCTCCCTTTCTAGGATATCTGTACTTCTCCTTTTAAGGCCTTCGCCTAAAAACTTTATGCGCAGGTAAAGGGCCTTCCAAAGCCTATTCATATTTAGCCCTTTGATTTGAAAAAATCATAAATTAATAAGATATTTAAGATTAACATAGCAATTATTATACCTCCAATTATATAGGCCTGTATAGGGCTAGTTTTCATAAAGCTTGGTACACATACAAACATATACCAAATCATGGCCACTGAGACAGTGATCCACAAAAACAGCGCAGGGATTAATGCGTTTAGACCCCTTTGTTTTTGTATGCGTATAAGAAAGGCCGCAGCGGTAAATAAGGCAATGGCGGCAAGCATCTGATTGGCACCACCAAAGGCAGGCCAAAGCACACTCCAGGCACCTGTAAGGGCCAATAGGATACCAAGTGTGGCCGGGATGGCTGAGGCAACCCATCGATTTGTGATAAACCGAGAGAATTTGGGTAATTTGTCCCTTAATGGTTCAAAAATCTCTATCAAGGTATACCTAGCCAAGCGGTTAGTAGTATCTAATGTAGTCATAGCAAATTCAGATACCCACAAAGCAGCCAGAATCATCATGAACTCCTTTGGCAATGCCAGTGTTCTATAAATGGCCTCAGCATAGGCCTTAGAAAAGATACCTACTGGCCCACCTACAGCCTTTATGGCATCTGTATAATTTGAGGCTGCAAAATTGCCAAGGAAAGCAGGCCCATAGGCAGCAATTACTACAACAACCAATGTAGAGAGGAAACCCTCTGTGAGCATACCACCATATCCAATAAATAGGCCATCGGATTCCCTTTCAAGCTGTTTAGAGGTAGTGCCTGAGGCCACTAGGGAATGAAAACCAGAGAGGCTACCACAGGCAATAATTAAAGGGATTGCCGGCCAAAATGGTGTAGATTTTCCAGCAATAACCTTGGCATTAAAAGTAGTAAATGCTGGCAGGCCAAGCCTTGTAAATGAAAAGATCATGGCAATTCCACCCAATACCAATCCAAATATTAGGAGCCAGGCGTTTAGATAATCTCTTGGCTGAAGGAGGACATTTACAGGGATAGATGCAGCAATAATAATATAAACAAAAATAATAATCATCCAGCTCTGATAACTTGCCTTAAAAGGAGAGATTTTTCCTAAGAAAATAGCCAAAATCAACATAAAAATGCCAATTGCTGTAGCCAAATAAAACTTCATCCTAATGCGATAAAGCAATATTCCCAATATAATAGCAGAAAAGATTATCAAAAATTGGGTAGTTGGGACAGAGGGCTGGGCTACATAAACATTTCCAACTACACTAGAAAATGCAGCCACAAGTAAGATAAGTACAAAAAATACAAAGATAGAAAATATATACCTTGTCCTCTTTTTTATTAGCCTTCCAGCAATCCATTGGACAGAGTGGCCATCATACCTTACAGAGCCCATCAAAGAGAGGTAATCGTGTACTGCCCCAATAAATACATTTCCAAACCATATCCAAAGCAGTGCTGGTAGCCACCCCCATGCAAGGGCAATGGCCGGGCCAACAATGGGGGCTGCCCCCGCAATGGAGGCAAAGTGATGCCCAAAAAGGACATACCTATTGGCAGGCACAAAATCAATACCATCATATAGGCGAACTGCCGGTGTGGCCCTTTCCCCTGTTCCTACCTGTCTTTTTAAATGCCTTCCATAAATTTTGTAAAACGCAAAATAGATGCCAATAGCCAGTGCAATTGCAATTGTAGAACTCATTTTTTGTATATTAAATGCGCAATTTTGGCTGCTATTATGCCCAATATCGCACCTATGACTACATCTGTCACATAGTGATACCTTCCATAAATTGCCCCAAGCATTATCAAGATAGCCAGGATTAGCATAATGGGATAGATCCTTCTAAAATACCTCTTTGTCACCAGTGTAGATGCAACAGCCATGGCCACATGTGAACTTGGCATTGCCCCACCTCTTAGGGCAAATGTCTCCATAAGCTGTGCTTGAATTTTGGGTATGAGATAGCCTTGAAGTGGAGCCTTAAATTGCCCTGCCAGGGCAAACCTAGGACTTGCTACAGGAAAGAGGATAAAGCCCAAAAATGAGATGTAATAAACTAGGGCCATAGAAAATATAAGTTCCTCTAGACCATCTCTCTTACAAAAATAAAACACAAATGGGGGGATAAGGAAAAAGAGGTAATAAGAGATGTATCCAAACGATAGAATCTCTGTAAGCCACGGACATGCAAACTTCTCCAGATATATATTAGGGAGTACTCCAAATAGGCTAAATTCCCACTTTTGTACTAGATGGTCAAAAAATCCAGGAAAGATTACATGTAAATAGGTCCTCGTCTCCTCATAGAGTTGGGGGGTAGAAAACCATGGATAAAAGTAGCTTATAAATTCAATGATCTTATGAGGGTAGTGTTTTCTAAAAATACCAAGCAAAAAGATAAAAATTGTAAACATAAAGTGTGCAAAAAAATAGAGATACCAGTGGGGCAAAAACGGTCTAAATAGGAGGGTAATAAAGTTTAAGCTCAATAGATAGTATATAGTGATTATGTCTATGGGCCTAAGCATCCTTGGCAATGTAACACAAAATGGACAACTACTCAATCGATTAAACTTATTTATGCCAAAATTTAATTGACATTTAATATATTCTATGATAAATGTAAACAATGGATGCGTGGGAAAAGGAGGAAATCTAATGTTTAAAAAGAGAAGATCTATCAAACTTGGTCTTTTGACATTTGCTGTTTTACTTACTATAGCTACACTATATGCTGCCGAGACGGGTGAGGTAGGGCAGGTAACAGAGGAGACAATGGGGATAAGCCCACTGATGTTCTTCCTTATATTCCTTGTTGTCACTACATTGATGGGCATCTTCGCCGTGCTGGCAGGCGTTGGTGGGGGCGTCATATTCACACCAATTATGATGGGTTTTACCCCTATAGATTCCTATATTATCAGGGCCACAGGCCTTTTTGTGGCCATGGCAGGTGCACTTATAGCAGCAAGGCCATTTTTGAGAAGGGGTATTACAAATGTTAGACTATTATTTATGTCTGCAGTCCCATATGGGGTGTGCGCTGTTATTGGGGCACTGCTAGCAGGTTATGTCCATGCCACGATGGGCATAAAAGGTGAGGCATTTGTCAGAGGTGCACTAGGCCTTATAGTAATTGCCATAGGCCTCCTATTTGTATTTGCTGGTGGGAGGGCAGAGTGGCCAGAGGTAAAGGAGGTTGATGGATTTACTGAAAAGATGGCCTTAAGCATGGCCTATTGGGAGGATTCACTAAATAGGGTAGTTGAATATAAGGTAACTAGGGCGTGGTTAGGTCTTCTCCTCTTCTGTGGTGTTGGTCTGATCTCTGGGATGTTTGGACTTGGTGCAGGCTGGGCCATGGTCCCTGTATTTAATCTGGTGATGCTTGCACCACTAAAGGTAGCCGCTACATGCAGCAAGGTATTAATCAGCATAGGGGATACCGCCGCTGTTTGGCCATACATTGCTGGAGGGGGAATGTTTCCCTTGTTTGCAGTTCCATGCATGATTGGCCTGATTGTAGGCACTTATATTGGGGCAAAGATTATGCTTAAGATCAAGGCAGGATTTGTTAGGTGGCTCATTATCGTAATTATGTTTGGCTCAGGGATTAGATTGTTAATGAAGGCAGCAAGTATGTTAGGTTGGATGTAGGAGGTATAATATGCAAGAAAGGCCAAAACCACCAATATCAGGTATTATTTATGGTGAATTTGCGTTTTGGATAGCCATCCTAGGGATGGTAATTGGGACGATAGGTGCCATATGGTATCTAGCAGGAGGTGCCCATGTTATGGATCCAAAGGTGCTCCTTTCACACATGTGGAAGGGGGACAGTGCAGAGAAGATTTGGGAGGTAACTACAGGTCATAAAATAGTTTATGGGCATTGGTACCTCCATAAGCTTTCATTTAGTGACGGACTAGCCCTGTTGGGTGTAGGTGTATGTTGCCTTGCGGCAGTACTTGGGATGTGGGGGGCATTTGTAGGCATGCTCCTTTCCAGTGAGGAAAAGAGGAGGAGGATGTATACCCTTTATCTCATCCTTATATTGATAATGGCAGTAATACTGACACTATGTGCCGCGGGTGTAGTCTCTTTACATCATTAATCAAATAAAAAATAAAAAAGAGGGCCTTTGGTTTAAGCCCTCTTTTTTATTTTTAAATTTGCTCTTTAGAGAGGGACATTTCCACAGTGTTTACAAACCCAAATTTTTTTCTCATCATCATACCTTCCATATGTCCACAACCCGCAGTGGGGGCAGAAAAACATAGTTTTGTCCCTAAACCCTGTCATAATAGCTGTGTTTAGTTTTTCTTTTAAATCCTTTAACTCATTCTTAAGCTCATCAAGATCCTCTTTTGTTACTAACACTACTCCCATGTTTCCCTCCTTAATCTATTTTTTAATGAAAATATAATAATATATCCTAAAAGTCAAGTTAAAAAATTGGTTCTAAGAATACCTCCTCTATAATAGAAAGGGCGAAGGCCTACTAGAATCTAAATTGAAAGTAAGTGCTGAAGTCAGTCATATTGTGTTGTTTGCCATGGGCTAAACAGTAATCTTTTGCACCATTAGTATACCATACCTGATCAACACCAACTGCTAGCCAGGCAGAGTATCCCTTGATGAAGTAATTAAGAGTAATTGAGACACGATTATAGGTAAGATCTTTATTATTATAAGCATTATCTGCGTTCATCTGCTCAAATCTCACTGCAATAGCAGGCCTTCCATAGCCAATAGACTTATTATAAAGGAATTGTCCTGCAACCCACCAGAATTGGCTATCTTCTTTATTATCACCATATTCATCTCCATATAGTCCATAATGGGTCTCTTTTGAGTAAATATATCCAAATTGTAACATAGGGACATATCTATTTTCACTGCCAAATCTCTTTTCCCAAAAACCATCAATGGCAAACATCTCATTGTCAAGACCATCCCATATCTCTTCTCTAGAATATCCTATACCAATGTTAAATACATCTCTTTTCCCAAGGTAAGAATCCCCCCTTGTCCCTTTAAGAGAATATTCGGGTTTATATCCCAACCAAGTAGGGGTAAAGACAAGCCTTACTGTAGGCCTAACACCTTTAAAACCCCCCTCATCTGCGCCAAGAGGCTTGTTATTTGGCTGATTAAATAAACCTAGGTGATATTCAAGCATCCCATTAAATAAGTATCCAAAGGCCGTAATGCCTGGATGTCTGATTTGAAGAGAGGTTTCTTTTGTGTTAAGATATTTATTGACATTACCTTTAAATACGCTATGGATATCATACCTATAAAAATAGTCAGTAGGAATGAGTTTTTTGTAATCAGACCTTTGGTGATATCTGCTAACAGGTATACGCTGCCTGCCAAATCTTATCCTAAACTCAGGACAAAATACAAGATTTACCCCCGTCTCTTTCATAAAGGCTTTAGTGCTATCCTCTCTTTTTTTCCCACTTAGTTTATATGGTTTATAATAATTCTCCCATTGGGTAAAGAATTGAACCAATTTGCTAATCTGACCTTTAACATAAAACTCTGCCTCTGTCATCTCAAAATAGTTTTGACGATAATCTATCTCATCACCTCTTTTATCCCAATTGAAATAAAACAACTGCCCCCTTATAGCAAAATCAGCCCATGTATCTTTAGAAACTTGGATTCTATACCCATAGGCCAAATTTACCCCAAAAAAGGTAATAATAAATAGAAAAATAAAAAAACGCTTCATTTTTCAGGCCTCCTAATGCTAAATTCTAAGGTATCTTCTTTAATACGGAATTTTTGATCCAAGAAGCTACCCAAAATACCTGTTTGAAAGGCAATTTTAGTCTTGCCTGAAGCCTTTCCCTCTCTGTTAAACCAAGTCTCCATGGGCACAAAATAATCAGCCCCCTCTCTTTTTACTGCCAAAAAATAGCATTTTGAGGGATGGTCATTGATAAAACCAGTAACATCAAAGACAAAACTCGTTTTCTCTTTAACACTGACCTTACCTAAATCTAGGCCTTGTCTTTCTATCACTCCTGCCCGTCTGTATTCAGGGAAATTAGGCTCTTCTATATCCTCTTCATCAACAATGGGGTCATCTCCCTTGACTTGGGGTTTATCAGAAATAAATAAATGATATGTTTGAGGTCTATTTGGTTTTGTAATAAAAGTTATACAAAATAGGGTTTTTCCAATCTTTGGCACAATAGGTGGGCTTATTTCACTTTTTTCAGGACTTTCCACTGGCAAAGGCCTGGCTACCTCCTTTTTTAGCGATGGGATTATAGTCCCAATTATATCTGTTAACAGTTTTCCTATTTTTGGGATTACTTCATTTAGGCTAGAACATTCCACAAAAAAGGGAGTAACCCTTCCTTTCTCTATATTAGTAAGATTGAGATCAATACTGGCACTGTTCCCAAATACGGTTAGACTGCCAGATAGAACATAGTCTAGATTGAACTCCTTTGTTAGTTTATTTATATCTTCTGAGGCCTTTTTATCTATATCCACTATCTCAATATGTCCCTTCCAAGAAAGTCTAGTTTTCAACATTACACATAGCCCTTGCTGAAGATAGGTCAGGTCTTCAGAAGAATAGATTTTAAATGGCAGAATAGCCAACTTCACAGGTGGTTGAGAAAGCGCAACTGAAGAAAATATCCATAATATTGAAAGAGATATAGCCCACAAAAGGTTCCTTTTTATCATGTTCAAAAATCCCCTCAGTCTAAATAGACTGAGGGGATTTATAACTTATTAAGCAGATTGATATGGCTTTTTTTGAAGCTCTTCTATATCAGAAAGGTCTATATCTGGTGGAGGTAGATATGTACTCTCCTTTGCCGCTGCCTCTTTTATCTCATCAGCCCGGGCCAAAACACTATCAAATACCTCTTTACCAATAGATTTGTGTTTTACAATCTCTTCAAAAAGCACCCTATTAAATGCTATAGGCACATCCGTAATCGCCCCTCTAGAATCAATCCTAGCTGCAGTAAATGCCTCCATTATCCCCTTCTCGGCCTCCTCAGGTACCTCTATATTAAGGGCCTTTAGTGCACCCCCAAAGAGGTCTGAAATTTTCTCCTCAAGTCCAGTCCCCTTTAATGCATCTAACCTTTTCTCATCTAAAAGAATGGCAATAAAATGGGCCATTTTTTCCTCCTTAGTTAAATTTTTAAACTTCCATATGAGGCAAATCTACCTCTAATCTTTCTTCCTTTTCTTTTACATACTTCTCATTGCAGAAGGGATAGCCAAATTTCTTCCACCACTTAACAATCACCTTGTAGACCTCAGGTCTAAAGATAACCTTGGGCGGAAAGACACCCTCTGCCACCATGCCCCTTACAAAGCTACCGCTAAATTTCTGTTTTTCTTTTGTATGATTACAAGTTCCACTGTACGCAATCTCCCCACACTTAGGGCAGTACCAGAACTCAGCCATATTCTGAGGCCTTATCTGCAGGCCATATGGGACATCTGTAATAGGTGCAGGGAATCCAAAACTAGGTATCCCCTTACCCCAAAGTATCTGTGTGGCATACATATCATAGTACTCACCTACAGCGGCATGGTCCCTACCAAACATATGATGGGTACAGCCCATATTCTGCCTTATTATCCCATGCAGCATAGACTCAAGGGGATTTCCATACCTCATATCCCACAGGCACATTGTTACAAGGTGCCTCTCTGGCTTGATATAACCTGCAAGGTGTACCATCTCATGACCTTCAACTATGGCCTCATCTGGATAGTCCCCTCTCCTTTTAACCCCAATTATGGCATTTACCTGTATACCATGGCATGGCTCTATATCTCCTATAAAGGCGGCATCCTTCATGAGGAACTCATGGCCAACATGGGGGACGTTTCTAGTCTGATGATTTATAACAGTCCTCCATCCCCTCTTATCATACTCCTCCCTTGATTTTCTAGGGGGATACCAGAACCTGTCAAAGGGTGGCTTAAACTTAGGCTCATTTATTATGGTATACTTCCCAGCAAGCACCACTGGATTAAGGCTCCGATAAATGACCCAGCCTGGGTGCTTTTTGTCAAATCGTTCTCTTACGACCTCTGGATTATCCTCAGGTGTACCAAATGTCTTGTGGGCAAGTTCCTCTGGGTTATCAATCCTCCATACCTCTTCAACATCAAGGACGGCAAAGGGCTCTCCCTTAAGCCTAAGGAGTACCCTATCACCTGATGTCACACCTAGCTTTTTGTAGTCCTCTTCACTGATGTCAAAGACCAATGGAAAAGGGAATACCCACTCATTCAAAAGCCTCCTCTCCTTCAGTATCCTCTCAACCTCTGCCTGTGTCATAGACCCCTCAACTGGACTAAAAAATCCATAGCATATGGACATTATCTCCCTATAGACATTTCTTACAGGTACACCTGTCTCAAAGTGAAGCGTAGGTTTGATATCATAGACTGGGCAACCTTTTGCCATCTTTTTTGCCAGCTTAGGGTCCCTTACAACCCTTTCTACCAGCCTTCCCCCATGAGGCAAAGGCCTTTCGATCTTTAACATTGCATACCTCCTTAATTATTTTTTTAAAAAATCTCATTTTCTATCGGCCAACCAGTTTATATCCTCCTACACCAGCTGCCCTGCCCCCACTGGTTACCTTGCCTTCCTTTTCTAGTTCCTTTATTAGTTTCATGACAGTGCGTCTGTCTATCCCAGTGCCTTTAGCAATCTCTGCCTGGGTGGCCACTCCTTTTCCTCCAATACCCTTCAAAAAATCTATTATCTTTTGTTTTTTTTCTTCCATCTTATCCTCCTAATGATGAAGGGAGATTATCCCCAGGGCGCTTAATGTCAATATCACTGTAACCGCTGCTGCCAAAATGAAAAATAGAGTCCCTATCTTCCCTTTACTAGTAAGCATTGTTATGCAGGTTGCCCACATTCCAAAAACCGCTGAAAGACAGCAGATACCTACACCAAGCATGGCGATTGCATCACTATATGAGAGTTTATGCAGATACCAATGCCCATGGACCATCTTTCCAGTAGCCATCTTCCATATCTCAGGGGCGGTCTTGCCCGACCAAAGCTGTGACAAGAAGAATCTTGCATCTATAAATTGGTGCATCCCTCCAAGATAAAGGACTATCCCAATAATACCGATTATCATCCCAACAATGGCTATCCAGTAGGCAAAGTCCCCATAGACAATGCCTGCTAACGGTGGTCTTGGTCTCTCTTCCATAATTCACCTCCTATGCCATACCCCATAGTTTTATGGCCTTTAGTATCAACCTTATGCCTGAAAAGAACATGATTATTATGATTATCCACCTAACAAACCCAGCCTTTACCTTTAGCATAATCTTTGCCCCTATAAGGGTACCAACTATAAGACCAATCATGCATGGTACGGCAAAGAGTGGAAATATCCCTCCAGCCATGGCATAGGGCCAGACAGCTGCTGTATCTCCTATCCCAATCAATACCTTGCTGCATGTAGCGGCTACCTTTAGTGGTGCAAGCATTACCAGATTAAATACAGGGACCATGGCCCAGCCTGCACCAAGTCCAAAAAAACCAGAGATTAGACCAACACCACAGAAGAGGAGAAGTGCGATATGAGAATTTTTCACCCTATAGTTCACTACAGTGTTTAGTGACTCCTCCCAATAGGCCATGGCAAGGCCAACCCTTTCTGTAAAGCTGTCCACATTCTCTACTTCTGGATACTCTATTCTCTTTCCTGCAAATATAAATAGAAGACCTATCCCAATTACAATAAGGCCTAGTGCACCTCTGACAAATGCCTCACCCTTTATGCCCATGGTAGCCTTCACATACCCTGCAAGCAGGGCACCAATGACACAACAAACTGTATAGGGTGCTGCTGACCAAAACAATATCTTTATATTGGTAATACCCCTTCTCAAAAACGGCCTTGCTGCTACAAGTGCACCTGACATGGCCACAAATAGACCTGTAGCCCTGACAATAAATGAATCTATAGGGGTAAATCCCATCATAACTGGTGTGAATATGACGCCCCCACCAACGCCTGCCAGCACAGCGAAGATGCCTATGACTATGCACACAATAAGGAATATAAAGAAAAACAATACTGGATTTATCCCTGTTGTTTGTTGTGTTACCTCTGCTGCATAGGCTGTAACTGCACTAAAAATTAGAATCAGAAATATCAAAAATCCTTTCTTAATCATCTGATATTTCCTCCTGTTTTTCTTTTTCAACTTACTCAAAAAGTGTGCCAATTAAAAAGTTATAAGAATACATCAAATCAATAGACAGACGTCAAATATTTGTGGACACACCCCTGTTAAGTGTCTACAAAAAGGAGACAAACTAAAAGGTAAATGGCAAATAGCTTGCTTTACTTCAGATCTTTTTTGTTTTATCATGGCAAAATTAAAAAATTTAAGAAGGAGGTGTGTTATGTCTTTAAAGAAGGTCTATATCTCTATATTAATTGGGTTATTTCTCTTTGGCCTTCCGAGTCTTAATGTCTTTGCGACAAGCAAAGATGAAGATGTACGTGAATTAAAGAGGCAATTAAATCTTTTGATGCAGGAGGTAAATATTTTAAAGAAAAGGATAAGTGAGCTAGAGAATAAAAAGAATGCCAAGCTGGTCAGAAAGGTAAAAAAATTAGAGGATAGTAGTAAATTGGTGGGTAAAATAGAGGATAAACTAAAGGTTTTAGAAGACAAAACAAGGATAAGTTTCTCAGGGGTAGCCCGTTTTCGTTATCATATGGGGTTTGCCTATACCCCTAAAGGATTTATATGGCCTGGGAGTAAGGAGGAGAAGGTTAGGGATTACAATTCATGGCCATTTAGGCTTAGGCTTGATTGGACCTCAGAGGTAATCCCTAAACGCCTTGATGTCTATGGAAGATTTACCCTAAATAAAAAACTTGGGACTACATCCTATTTTGGCACAGTCTCAAATCCTCATGACCAGTATAATTCATTTGCTGCGCATCAGGGTGGCGATACGGTTATGAGGGTTGAAAACTTTTTCGCTATAGCCAGGCCTCCATATCTATCCGATAATCTTCCTGTAAAATTGTGGTTTGGGAGGCTGCGTGGCTATGAAGGCCCCCCTTCAAGGGCAAGTAAGGCTGTATTTCCAAGGCTATTTGTTGACTCAGAAATTGAAGGAGGATTAATTGACATTGAACTTCCCAAGCTTGCCTTTGAAAAGGAATTGACTGAGATTCAGTACAGATTTTTGGGCAGGCCCCCTGGGCCTACACTAACTGAGAGGGAAAGGGGCTTAAGAAGGGTTGCTAGGTCTAAGTATTTTAAAAAAATAGAGGCAAAGAATAGATTATATATTGGACACCTAAAGTATAGAGAGATGGGGTTTAAGGGGCCAAAGGGGAGCTTTGCAGAGCTTCTAGGAATCAAAAAGGGGCCAGATTCTAACTGTTTTATCTCCCAACTTCAATTAAAACTGACAAAATCTACTCAGGTATTCTTTGATTATCTTTATATGCATAGCTATTATATGCCCCGCCACTCCTTCTATAAGATAAAAAGCCACAATTTCTTCTGGAGTGAGACCTATACCGATGCAGTGGGTAACAAGCTCATTATCCCCTATATCAAACCAAGGCCTTATCACCTAGGGGGAATCTGGTGGGATACCCAGGCCTGGAAGTTTCAGATATATGGGGCATATTATTGGAGCCACTTTAGCATAGCCAAACATACACACAGGTGGGAATTCTCTGATGAGGGATGGGCCGACCTGCAAAGCCGTGGGATAGACCCAGAGGATTATGGATACAAGCTAAGGTCAGACTTGGATGAGCATGTCTATGAGAAGGAGTTTAAAGGCAGGAGCTTTAATGGGCATGCCTGGTTTATAGGGTTTAATACCGGAAACTTGCTTGGAGATAAGCTTCTCTTCTGGTTTGATATGACAAAGGGGAGTAGGTATTGGATAAATCCATTCAACTGTAAGGGCTACAGGAGAAAAGGGACAGTACATTACCTCTCAAACAACTATTTCTATAATCCTGGATTTAGTAATGATACCATTGTAGCTGGTTATTTCCCATTTAATGCAAGGGTTATTGATGCCTGTTTCACATACTACCTGAGCCCAAGGACTTATCTACTTCTGGGGACAATGTACTTTAACTTTTCTAAAAGAAGGATTGAAGACGCCATTATTGGGTCCTCTGGGCGAAAGAGGTACTGGTATCCCCACCTTGAGTGGAAGATATTCTTCTAATCTTACTGGCTGGGCCTAGGCCCAGCCAGTGTCACCTTTTGTTGACAATATTAGTTGGCACATCTCTTGAATTAGATAGAGGTGCCACGTGTGGGTTTTAATGATGCCTCTCCTCAGAAAAGATATAAAGCCCATACGTGGCACTTTTAATCCAGACCAATTTGTGTTAAGATAATGAAGTTTGTAATGCGCAGAAAGGGCCTCTTGGTCATCATTGGTTTGTGTATCTGTGTAGTCCTTATAGTTGCATTCTTCTTTGGTCTGTATTCTGCAAGGGACCTAAAGAAGATTGTAAGTGAGCAGTTTAATGGACAGCAACTCATTTTGGCCCGTCAGGCAGCGCATGAGATAGAGAACAGCCTAAATTATGCTATGCAGGAATTGGTATCTATTAGATACATTGTTCAACATGGTATGCCTATTTCTAAGGCATTGTTAGAGGGGGTCTATAAACGTGTGAGAGGAAAGGGCATAGATAGTGTGGGGATAGTAGATATAAATGGTAAGACCTTGATAAGGGCAGGAAGAGATTTAATCAAGGATCTTTCCTCTCTATTTCAGAAAAAAGGACTAACTGGTCCCTTTTTGCATTTTTTGACAAAGAAAAAACAAATTTTGGTTTTGGCTTGTCCTTTAACTGAAGATAAAGTAGCAGTCTTTTTGGTAGATGTCTACCAATTGGTAAAGGGCCATGTAGATAAGATTCGTTCTGGCAAGACCGGCTATGCATGGGTAATTGACCAAAATGGGCATTTTATCTTTCACCCTATCAAGAAATTTTTAGGAAAGAATGCATTTAAAGCAAGGCATGAGGAGGCCCCATATTTTCCCTTTAAAAAGATAGATATACTACAGAAAAAGATGCTTAATGGGGAAGAGGGTACAGGAGAATATGCCTCCCTATGGCATGGGGAAACGAAAAAATACTTTAATAAACTTATAGCCTATACGCCTGTACACCTACCTTATACATCAACTATATGGTCTGTAGCTGTTTGTGCCCCAGAACAGGAGGTAAATGCTGTTATCCATAGGGCCTACCTTAGGCACTTCTTTTTGCAAGGTGCAGTAATCTTTGCATTATTGTTAGTAGGTCTTTTTTTGCTTATCTCTGAGAGGAGATTTAGTGATCTATTAAAAGAAGAAGTGGCCAGAAAAACAGAAATTCTGAAAAAATCAGAAAAAAGGCGCAGACTCCTTATAGAGGGGGCAGATGACTTGATCTTTACCTTAGATTTAAATGGAAGGCTTATCTCTGCAAATAAGGCGACTTTAAGCTTTTTCTCAAAAGATAAGGAGATCTTGGGTATGGATTTTGGGATGCTTTTTCACTGGTCAGAACAGCAGAGTAAAGGGGTTCTAGAACAACTCTCCCGTGGGCAAACTGTAAATATGGAACATACAATTGAGGTAAATAGTCAAAAATATTGGTTAAATACAAAGTTTATGCCCCTTAATCTAGGAGATATTAAAGAGATCTTGTGTATTGCTAGGGATATCACAGAGATTAAACAGGCAGAGGAACAATTGGTAAATGCTGAAAAATTGGCCTCCATAGGCACATTGGCTGCAGGGGTTGCTCATGAAATCAATAATCCACTGGGCATCATTATTGGTTTTTGTAATCTACTTATGGAAAATACACCCAAAGAATCACAGTCATATAAAGACCTTAAGACCATAGAAAAACATGCCTTACACTGTAAGAATATTGTAGAAAACCTACTAAATTTTGCCCGGACAAAGGGTGATGGGTATAAAATAGCAGATGTAAATAAAAGTTTAGAGGGGCTTTTAAACATTGTCAAACATACCTTAGAGGTAAATAATATTGAAATTCACACAGACTTTGCCAAAAATTTACCGCTAGTAAGGGGGGATGAACAGGAACTGCAACAGGTATTTTTGAACCTTATTACAAATGCTATGGATGCCATGGACAGCAGGGGGAGGCTTTTTATTAATACAAAGTTTAATCCAGATACAAGGTGTGTAGAGATATCCTTTCAGGATACAGGTTGTGGTATCAGAGAGGAACTAATAGAAAGGATTTTTGACCCATTTTTTACTACCAAAGAAAAAGGGACAGGCCTTGGCCTTTCCATTAGCTATGGGATTGTAAAAAAATATGGTGGGACAATTATTTGTAAAAACCAAAAGAAAGGGGCAACATTTATTATTAGTCTACCCATAGCTGAGAAATAAAGGAGATGTTAGGTAAAATCTTGGCTATAGATGATGAGATAGACATGCTTTCCTTGCTGAAAAGGATTATTGAGGGCAAGACAGATTATGAGGTAACAGTTACCCCTGAACCAAAGAGGGCGATAAGTCTTATTCAAGATACCTACTTTGATCTAGTCCTTTTAGATTTGAAGATGCCTGGTATGAGTGGAATGGAGGTGCTAAGGAAGATAAAGGAAATAGAGCCTGATACTGCTGTAATTATCATTACTGCCTATGGCACAATAGAATCCGCTGTAAAGGCCATGAAGATTGGGGCTATTGATTTTATTACAAAGCCATTTAAACCGGAGCAGATTCTTCTTACTATCCAAAGGACCATGGAGCTACAAAAGTTAAAGAGGGAAAATAAGGCACTAAAAGAGGAATTGGCCAAGGAAAAGGAGGCCAACTTTATTATAGGAAAAAGCAAGGTTATGCAATCCATTTACAGATACATCCTCCAAGTGGCAAAGACATCAGCTACAGTAGTTATTAGTGGGGAAAGTGGTACTGGTAAAGAGCTTGTAGCCAGGGCCTTGCACCACCATAGTCTGCGTAGCAGTAAACCATTTGTCCCTGTAAACTGTAGTGCCATCCCTGAAACCTTGATTGAGAGTGAGTTCTTTGGACACGTAAGAGGTGCCTTTTCTGGGGCAATTAGAGATAAAATCGGGCTAGTAGGAGAGGCCAATGGTGGGACACTCTTTCTAGATGAGGTAAGTGATTTAAATCTACTTATGCAGACAAAGCTTTTGCGTTTTTTACAAGATGGTGAATTTCGCCCCGTTGGTAGCACAAAGAATAAGAGGGCAGACACACGTATCATTGCCGCCACAAATAGGGATTTGTTAAAACTGGTAAAACAGGGAAGATTTAGAGAAGACCTGTATTATCGACTTAATGTGATTAGTATCCACTTGCCTCCATTAAGAGAGAGGAGAGAAGACATCCCTATTTTGGCGCACTATTTTCTGGAAAAGTATGCAAAAGCAAATAAAAAGTCTATTAAGGGATTTTCACAAGCTGCTATGTCAAAATTAATGACAAGAGATTGGCCGGGCAATATAAGGGAGTTACAAAATGTGATTGAGAGGGCAGTGATTGTCTGTCAGGGAGAATACATCCAGGCATCAGAGATTGATCCCTTAACCTCTTTACAATCTGAGAGTTCTACTGAAGAGATATGGGATATCCCCCTCAAAAAGGCAAAACGCCGAATATTGGTAGATTTCTATCATCAATATTTAAGCTATGTCTTAAGGCAATGTAAAGGCAATGTCTCTGAGGCCGCAAAGATATGTGGTGTGAAGAGGCAGTATCTTCACCGTCTAATGAAGATTGCCAATCTTAAATCTTCCTCATTTCGCGATTAAGCTATCAAGGAATTATTCAGTAATATCATCTGGGTGGCGTTCCTCTGGATAGATGTCTATCAATTCTGCCATATGTTCTATGGCCTCCAATAGCTCATCCCAGCTAGGGTTCACATTTTTTAAAATCCCCATGGTTACGAGCAATCTTGTAGCCTGACTATAAAATTCCTTGATCTGTTTTTCCTCTTGAGGGTTAATCATCTTTTACTCCTTATAATAGCCTTCCTATTAACCTTGTAAAATCAACCAGTCTACAGGCATATGCCCACTCATTGTCATACCAGGATAGGACCTTAACAACCCTTTTTTGCAATACCATGGTTGAAACTGCATCTACAATGGCAGAGTGTGAATTTCCTATTATGTCGCTAGAGACTATTCTATCATCGGTTACTTCAAGTATACCCTTCATCCTTTCTTTTGAATATATCCTTAGGGTATTGTTTATCTCCTCTGCTGTTACCTCCCTTCTAAGAGTGGCTACAATATCAGTTACAGAACCACAGATTATAGGTACCCTCATGGCCAGACCTGCCATCCTTCCTTTTAGCTCTGGCAAAACTTGTTCAGTGGCTATAGTTGCCCCAGTAGTAGTAGGGATGATTGAAACAGCAGCTGCCCTTGCCCGGCGAAGCCTTTTGCCAAAGGAGTCAACAAGGGCCTGCCCTGCGGTATAGGCGTGGATAGCAGTTATAATTAAGCTTTCAATACCGAATGAATCATTTAGCACCTTAGCTACAGGCGCTAGAGAGTTTGTAGTACAGGAGGCCAAAGAGATGATGTTGTGTTTTTCTGGATTGTAGACATCTTCATTTACCCCCAATACAACAGTTGCATCTGCATTTTTAGAAGGGGCACTGATAATTACCTTTTTTGCCCCTGCCTTAAGGTGCCTTTCCGCTGCCTCCTTGTCTGTAAAACGACCTGTACATTCAACTACAACATCGATATCCAACCTTTTCCATGGCAGGGCTTCAGGGTCCCTTTCCCTTGTAATAGTGATGTTTTTTTCATCCACAATTAGAGAGTTATTATCATGACTAACACTACCCTTGTATTTGCGATAAACAGAATCATACTTAAATAGATAGGCTGCCGTCTCAGGGGTTGCCATAAGGTCATTTATAACAGCCACCTCTATATCCTTGTATTCCATTGCCCTCCTTAAAAAACAACGCCCAATCCTACCAAATCCGTTTATAGCTACCTTTATACCCATAGCCCTCTTTATACTGCATAGTTAAGCAAAATTTATACCAGGCCTTTACAATCTTTCAGGAAACTTTTTCCTAAAGGCCTGAGCAACAATGCTGGCTGCCCATTCTGGTTTGATATAATCACAGTTGATTACTATATCAAATTCATATGGTGAGGCATCTTTTTTACCATAGATCGTTTTAAAAAAATCCCTCTGTTCCTTATCTATTTCATTTAATTTTTTGTCCACTTCTTCCTCTGCTACATTCAATATCTTTGCTATTCGTTTTATCCGATAATTCCTTGAACTAATAAATCTCACAGCTAATACCCTTTCCCTTGGTAATATCAAATGCGTACCCCTGCCTACAAAGATTGTTCGCCCCAGATGGGCAATAGATAAGATTATATCTACCAGGCACCTTGCATAATCACTCAGCATAAATGATTTTTCACCAAAAAGCATTGCTGAAAGATTCTCTCTCCTTCCAGGAAAACGCTCATCAAATATGGCAACTGTCCTGGCACTAACTTTTGCATCCTTGGCTATATACTCCAAAATTTGTCTATCTATGACTTTATAGCCAATCTGTTCTGCCAAGATGTCTGCTATCTCAACAGCACCAACACCTATCTTGCGTGAAAAGCAAATAGTAGGTGGTATCTCTTCTTCAACTTTCCTTTTTACCCCTTTGGGCCGGCCAAGCTCCCATTCACGGATTTGCTGTTCTACAAGCTCAGCAATGTCTGGCCTTTTCTTTACATACATACCTGGGAAATACTCCATGCCCCCTATAATTATAGACATAATAACCTCCTGCCCATCATCTACCATATAATAAAGCAAAATTTATACCAGTTAGGCCTTATGTTAAAGGCATGATAATTGCACTTTGTCATTAAGGAGGTGGATTATGAGGATAGGAGAGATAATGACTGACAAGGTAGAGTATATAGACCATGATGCAAATATTTATGAGGCTATAGAGAAGATGATTGATAAGAGGATCAGGTCTTTAGTTGTAAGGCCAAAAGATGAGAAGGATGTCTATGGGGTTATAACGGTAAGGGATATAGTCTTTAAGGTCATAAAGAAAAATCTTGAGCTAGATAAGGTCAAGGTAGAAGATGTTGCATCAAAGCCATTAGTCTGTATTGATGAGGAGGTGGAGATAGAGCACGTTGTGAAACTAATGGAAAAGTTTAATATTGCAAGGATCTTTGTAACCAGAGGGAGGAAAGTAATTGGGGTTGTTGCCTTACTAGATGTTATAGTTGGTTATCTGAGAGAGAGGATAAAAGAAGGACATCTTTAGTGTAGACACTTTGTTGACAATAAGTGTCTAAAAAAGTTACATTTTTGGGTGGGCTTTTACCTTTTTATATTGCCTGCGATTGCATTTTTTATTGCCATGCTTGCCTCCCCAGGTGGTGTCTCAGGGGCATTTCTCCTTATGCCTGTTCAAATAAGTCTTCTTGGGGTTACTTCCCCTGTGGCAAATGCTACTAACCTGGCCTATAATATAATTGCCATCCCCAGTGGGATTCAGAGATTTAGAAAGGAAAGAAGGTTTATCTTCCCTCTTGCCCTCTCTATTATACTTGGAAGTATCCCTGGTGCATTTATAGGTGCACTTATCAGGATCAAATTTTTACTTGATCCAAGACCATTTAAATTTTTTGTTGGCCTTGTTTTGATATGCCTTGGCTTAAGGCTGATACTGATAAAAAGGAGAAAGGTAGATGCAGTTACCGATGTTCAGATCAGATATATGTCTTTTAAAAAGGTTATTTTTTCCTTTGCCCATAAAGAATTTTCCTTTTCACCTGTTATTATCTTCCTCCTTGTCCTCTTTACCGGAACTGTTTCTGGGGCCTATGGAATTGGCGGTGGGGCGTTGCTTTCTCCTATTTTGATCTCTGTATTTTTCCTCCCACCCCATGCTATAGCCAGCTCAACCCTTGCAGGGACATTTACCACCTCTATAATGGGGGTATGTTTTTATTATATGCTGGGCTATTCGCCCAATTGGAGGGTTGCCATCTTGTTTGGAATTGGCGGTATGCTGGGTATGTATGTAGGGGCAAGAACACAAAAATATATACCAGAAAGGGCTATCAAATTTATCTTAGCTATTCTTATATTTATCCCTGCCCTAAAGTATATCTTTTCTTATTTTATACAGTAAAAAATGACTTTATCTCTTTTTGAAAAAAACTAATTGCAGAGACAATATCTACCGAAGACAACATTTGTAAAAGGTCGTTTTTAGTTTCCTTAATAATTGCTTCAGCATTTTCTGCAACATGATCAAAAAAGGCTAAAACATATTCCCAATCCTCTAAAAGGGCCTCCCTTTGTATAGCCTTTTTATAAAGGTGTAAAAAATTTGGTAATTTTCTCTTTATAAATAGAGTTGTTAGGTCTATTATGTC
>Ga0190306_1000179_pt1 | contig 24581 bp, 22 predicted proteins | sample 48700734_MG_FD_161657 | JGI IMG/M metagenome (GOLD analysis project Ga0190306, IMG submission 161657) | Hydrothermal vent sediment bacterial communities from Southern Trench, Guaymas Basin, Mexico - 4870-07-3-4_MG | ecosystem: Environmental > Aquatic > Marine > Hydrothermal vents > Sediment ... | reverse complement strand
AGTACCCGTTACCTTAACTGCTGTTCCCGTTAATTTTGATGCATATTCGTCATAGTCATATTTCTGCAATACACTGCAAGCTGCCTGCGTGTTTTCTGCTTCCCAACCTGCAACAATTAAAGCAACTTTTCCTGTTGTGAAAGCATCATTGACAAGTTTTATCACTGCGGCATTTTCTGGAATTGTTGATGCCTCTCCGTAACTTGGATAACTCAATCCAAGAGCCTGCGCAGTTAATCTGTTAACTGCCGGACCTCCAACCAAAATCAAATTCTTCTCCGTCTTTGCAGTTTCAATTTCCGGATCTGTATCCAATCTTGCAATGTTGTCCTTTATTGGAACAACCTGCTCATATGTTGCCGTTCCTGTTCCGCCACCAACAGTTACTTCACTGCCCGCACCAACAAGAGCATACATCTGCTCATCCGGGTAGTAAAGCGTGTATATTGTGTGATCGGAATCTGTCGCATCCTTTACTACAAAAGTGCCATAGTAATCTACATAATGTGTCACTTTATCGGTCTCTGTACTTATTTCTCCTGTGTTTGTTCCTGAGAATACAGGGTTTCCATTGGTTATACAACTATCCTTGGTGCTTGTGACAACATAAATTGCATTTTCTACGCTATTTGGATTGTCTTTTTCCTCTACTATTAATACCCCTGGTGTTGAAGTTCCATTTACTGCAATCGCTGTAAGATTTCCATCATCATTGGTCTTATACCAATAAGTTACCTTACTGTTTTCTGGTGTAAATGTATCACCATCTGTAGCATTATCCCAACCTGTTTTTTCTCCTGTTGGAAGAAGTATAGTTGCTGTACTTGGTATATTCAAATCTGTCTGATTTTTAATAAATGCTAATTTTTCTCCATTATTTAATTCTATTGTTGGGAAAATCGTTGTCTTACTATCAGAATCATAAGTTACTGAAACTTTATCGTTAGATGCATCTAAGGTTACTGTATATGTCTTTCCATCTACAACCAAATCTGTTGTATTTCCATCACCAATAAATTCTCCTACTGCTGTTTTATAGGTTGCTCCGCTAAAGACATCCGTAAATTCTGCATAACCTTTTGTATCATGCTTGTAAATCTTCTTAACCTTTACTATGTGCGTGTATTTTGCAGCTTCAGGTGTTAAGAAGAGGTATTCATTTTTTGCTGCATAAGCTCCTTCCACTACATATATATTCTTTTGATCATCATCCTGTAAATTTATTGTACTTGAATTATAGTAAGCATAGTATATATCTGCGGTATTTCCGTCTTTATCTGTGGCTGTCACATATGCTTTTTTGTCTCCAGAAGTTCTCAATTTGATCTGGTCTCTTGTATCCGCTGTTAATTCTGAAGATACTCCAGCAAAAGTTATTTTGAAACTTCCAAATACAGGATCTGCAAATGCATTGTCAGAACCCATGGCTATGTAATCATTATCGCTGTCCGGCTTGAACACATCAATACTCAAAGTTGACAGCGAACTTGCATCAGTTGTCATACTTACATGAGTGCCATCTATGTCTGTGTTATCTTCTCCTTCCTGCACAGGCTGATCATTCTCAAATGTTAATTTCTTCGAACCCAGCTGCAAAATTGCAATACCTGCATTTCCCTGATCCCAGGCAGTCACTGATTTTGCATAAACATCCAATCCTCCGATTTTCTTCGAGTGCGACTCTTTTACATCATTTGTGTTTCCATTTACGCTTAAAATTACTTTATCCGCTCCTGTATCAAAACCAATCACTTTTATGGTATAATCCGTGCCATCAACAGTTACCGTGGTTTCTTCGTCTTTGTTTAAAGTTACCGACTGACTTGCACCGTATAAAACAAGCTTATCTTTATTTGTATCCGGCGCTATGGTGTAATCTTTACCAAATAAAGTAATCGTCTGTCCCTCGCTCTTCGTTGAATTAAATGCCACTGCCTTTGAGAATGTTACTTTCAAGGTATATAAAGGACTTGAAGAACTTGTATCCTTCAAATCAATTATGAGTTCTGGATCCTTGTCTGAATCATATTTTCTATAGGAGAATTTTGCCGAAGTTCCCAAGTCAATATTTTGTGTATAATCGTAGTTTGTTCCGTCGTCGTCTGTGAAAGTTCCGTCCGCCAAAATTGTTGGCATATCGGTTTTTGTCAATACGTCCTTACTGAAGGGATCTGTTAAATAAATTAGATCTCCCGACAAACCTAAATCTACGCCTTCGGTAATTGTCTGTTGTCCTCCAGCAGTTGCAACGGTTTTTGTTTCACTTGGTTCACTACCCAATCTAACGGCAATGTTTATTGCTCCAACTACATCGGCGGGGCTTGCATCTGCTCCAACTACAATCAACATGTTTGTTTTTCCGTCTGTTACAAATGGTTGCGGATAGTCAGATAGTGAATATGTATTCGCTGCCATTACAGGAACCAATAAAGTAGAAGCTGCCATAACGGCTCCTATTGTTCCCGCTATTACTCCTTTCAAATTTAATTTCATTTTTTCACCTTTTTAAATATAGAGTTTCCCCGGCATCAAAAACCGGTTCCTTAACTCGGTGTGTCGCTATAAATATATATAAAATAATAAGTATATATTGTTTGATTGAAACTGTTTCTGATAAAAAATAGATTAAGAAAATATTAACTAACAGAGGAAATAAATAAAAAATATTTAAGTTAATAGTTTCTGAAATAAAAATATTTAATATAATCCGAATTAAACAAAATTTTTTATTTTTTAAGAAATCTGTTTTTTCTCTTCATCAATATAAAAATGATCTCCTCGCAATAAATCAAACTTTCTTCAAATATCCGCTTTTTGGTTCATAAAGCAAACCTTCTCTTTTGAGTTTCTGAATTAAATCCTGCCAGTCCGTGATGCCTTCATCTTCTGCCGATGCTCCAACATCTTCTATTGAAACCTCTTTCTCTTCTTTTTCTAATTTGTCGATAATATCCAGCAAAATTCTTATTTTTGATCTTTGGGTTCCCGTAACAGAACTTTCCATCCTGTCAATGTCTAATTTTTTTGATTCGGCGTCAAAACCCAATTGCCTCAAACTTGCCTGCATAATTCTTATGGCTTTCTCGGCATCTTCCTTTATCGTCTTTTTTCTGAGTTTTATTTTAGCCGATGCCTGAGCCAACCTTATCAGAGCCTCAAACTGCCTGAAAGTAATCGGCACGATTCTGTCTTCTTCCGTATACTTGCTTCTCATATCTATAAAAAATTTTTTAAAGGTTTCCAGAGTTTCATCGCTTAACTCCACCTGTTTTATATTCTGCTTTGAGTAGGCAATATACTTTCTCAATAAATCCTGCGGGATGTCGGGTTCCGTTATTTTTAAATCTTTTCTTACAGACAAAACGTGATCTACAAGTTTTCTGTCTTCTTCCGGGTTTGGAATATCTCTCAAAGCAAATTTTAAATCAAAACGGGACAACAGCGTTGGAGGGATAATTATCTGATCGGCGATAGGTGTGTAGATATCAAATCGTCCAAGTTTTGGATTTGCTCCAGCCAGAATCGAAGTCTGGGCGGGCAGGGTTGCCACAATACTTGCCTTCGCTATGCTAACTGTTCCCTGTTCAAGAGCCTCATGCATCGCCACCATATCCTCCCTGTCCATCTTTTCAAATTCATCTACTGCGAGCATACCTTTGTTGCAGAGAATTAATGCTCCCGCCTCTAGAACCCATCCGCCAGTAAATTCATCTTTTCTGACCGTTGAAATTAATCCCGCGCCAGTTACTCCCTTGCCTGAAACATATCTCGACCTTGGAATCAATCTGGAAGATAATTTAAGCAATTGCGATTTTGCAGTTGCGGGATCTCCAACAAGAAGAATGTGAATGTCTCCTCTTATGTGAATCCCATCCGGTAACTCTGCGGGAGTCCCTCCAAAAAGTTGCAATAATATCGCCTCTTTTATCTCTTTATTTCCATAAATAGACGGAGCGAGAGAGTTGACCAGTTTTTCGTAAATATCCGGTTGTTTTGCCAAATCCAATATTTTTTTTTCGTCTTCTTTACTGATTTCTATTTCTTCTATTTCCTTCTCGGCAAGTTCAACATAGTTTGCTTCGATATAAATATCTGACTGCGTCGCCTCTCTTCCTCTGATAATTCTCGGCAATTCTTTTAATATTCCATTCACAAAAATTCTGTTTCCGGGGTCTGTAATTCTCTGCATTTCCGGAGTCGTTAAAGATTTCTTCAAAAAAATTTTTATTTCTCCTGGTTTTTCTCCGCTTGTTATTTCGAATGGTTCCTGCAAAGTAATCCACCGGGAATCGTACATTTTTTTTTCCAGAAATTTAAACCCGCTTCTTTTTTTGCAATTCGGGCAAATGAACGGTTTAATGAGAGTAGAACCTCTCTGCTCCAAAGAAAATTTTTCTCCGCACTCCTGACATTCGTATACAGTTTCGTAAATTCTCGGTTTTACTTCAGAAGCAACTTTCACCATGCCTTCCACAGTTAAAAATTTGTTTATGTGTTTTGTTCTCAAATTTCTAATTCTAATGCTCTGCGTTTTTGGCAGATTTTTGAATTGTATTTCCGTCCTCGTTTCCAGATTAAAATCCCGCACCACTTCATCGAATAAATCCAGCAATTCTTCGGCATTTTCCAGTAAATTTTCCGCCAACTCCGGATTAAATTTATCCAAATCAAAATAATCCAAAATCAGAGGTCTTTCATTTGTCGAAGCGAAAACCAGTTCCGGTTCTTTTGTTTTTAGAAAGTCGTAAATTTGTTCTCTCAGATTTTGTTCGGTTTCCATTATAAAATTCGTTTTAAAATTAAGTGGCTTAGTTATTACGATGTTATACTAACTGCCCCTTTAAATAAAATTTACTCGCAATTCTCACAAACCCATAGACCTTTTGAAAATCTTAAATTTTCCGTATATTTTCCGCAGACCTCGCAAATCCCTTTCACGGGTTTTTTCTTAAATTCGGTTTCTCCAGGATGAATTCTCAACCATTCAATTCTATCAAGAAGGAATTTTGGAAGAACTCTCAAAATATCTTTCATTGTGACAATTCCCACAACTTCTTTTTTTTTCAAATCAACAACAGGCATCCTCGTTATATTATTCATCAGCATCTTGTCAGAAATATGCAAAAGTTCATCCTCCGGAAACACATACATAACCGGACTCGTCATTATATCTTTTACTTTTGTTTTTGGACTCTTGTTCTTTGCGACGGCTTTTCTTGCAATATCCCTTTCTGTAACAATTCCAACCAGTTTATCGCCTTCAACAACAAGAACATTTCCAACTCTGTATTCAGCCATTTTCTTTGCTGCCTGTTGGAGAGTTGTATTTGGAGAAACTTTTGCCAAATCTGTTGTCATTACATCTTTTACTTTTAGCCTCTTCCTGAAAAACGGACGCCTCATAATAAGTTTATAGATTTAAATAAGAATATACAGATAATTGTAATTGTCGAAATCTGGTTGGATGCTTTGCATTTCAAATTCCGGCCTCTCAGACTTCTTTCTCCGAACTTCAATAAAAACAAATCATTCCAATTCCTAATTTATGCCGGAAATTGTTCTCATATTGCAGGAAATTATATATTTATAAAATTTAATTATGATTTACTTAATCTTATCTTTATTGTATTTGATTACTTTTCTCGGAGGGCGTCTGATAGAAAAAATTAGAGTTCCATGGATATTCTCGGCTTTATTTCTGGGCTTTATATTCAGTTTATACAATCCGTTTCCGGTAATAACTTCTTCCGATACATTCAGATTTTTGGCAAGTATGGGGATGTATTTTCTGCTTTTTATAATTGGGTTTGAAATAGACGTAAAAGAAATAAAAAGGGAAAGCGGGTTCTTATTTGTTTCAACACTTTTTATAATTTTTTCAGAAGGTTTGTGTGGCATGTTACTTATTCATCTGCTATTTCAACTAAACTGGTTTTTATCTTTTTTGGTGGGTCTTTCCTTTGCTACGGTAGGAGAAGCTGTTTTGCTGCCCATACTTGACGAGTTTAAAATAATAAATACAAAACTTGGTCAAAGTATTATAGGCATTGGCGTGTTGGATGACATTTTTGAGATTTTTACGCTCGTGCTTGCAATTAGCATGGTGGGAATTTCCGCAGCCCATCCTACTTCCACTATTTTAATTACACTAATATCCCTCATTTTAGTTTTCGGACTAACTTATTTTCTTTCTCTTCTGAAAAAAGAAGGAAAAAAGTTTAAAGTGTGCAATATAGAGACTCTGTTTCTCTTCACCATGTTCATTTTTTTTCTTTTCTTGGGAATAGGAAATTATGCAGACATAGATGCATTAGCGGCTTTGCTTGCCGGCGTTGCGCTAAAAAACTTTATTCCAGAGGAAAGATTAAAATTTATAGAAAGCGAAATAAGGTCTGTTTGCTACGGGTTGTTTGCACCTCTTTTCTTTTTCTGGGTTGGCATTACAACTAGTTTAACTTATCTATCTCAGAATTCTTTAATACTGCTTATTTTCTTTCTCGTTCCATTTATTAGCAAACTCATTCCTTCCTATTTAGTTGGAAGAAAAAAACTTGGAAGTAAAGATTCTTTTCTTTTGGGAATTGGATTATCTGTTAGATTCAGCACAAGTATTGTAATATTAAAATTTTTATTTGAGCATCAATTAATACCTGTTAGTTTGTATTCGGTTTTAATAGCATCTACTGCGCTGTTTACTCTGCTAATACCTATATCTTTTGCCTGGTTGCTGCAAAGATGGAAAGGGTATATAAAATAGTCAATATTCTTCTTTAATCATCTTGTCAATTATCCAAGCAATGGTAATGCCCGCCACAAATCCGGCAAAGGTTAAGGAAAGCAATACGCCCCACTCATATAAACTCAGAGGCACAACTTTGAAGTAGGATGCAAGAGGTGTGTAAAGCAACACCAATTGCAATAAAATTGATATTATCAGAGAATAAACCAAAAATTTGTTTTTTAACCAATCTCTGAAACTGCAAAGTTTCTCTTCATATCTTATTACAGCTATTCGCACTAATTCATATAAAATAAATCCCGTAAATAGAGCCGTTCTGGCTTTTTCTAAACCAAGAGGCAGGATAAGTAAGAAAGTTATAATGAGAACTGCAGCTTTTTCAATCCCTATGCCTCCTATGAGAGCCATTAATTTTTTATTTATTATTCCTTCGCCACGCTTTTTTGGTTTTCTTTTCATAACATCCGGTCTTGCAGGATCTATAGATAAGGCTAGGGCGGGCAGACCATCAGTAATTAAATTTATCCAAAGAATCTGCACAGGATAAAGAGAGATAAAGGGTAAAAATAAAGTGGCGAGCAAAACCACTATTACTTCCGCCAAATTGCAGGTAAGCAGATAATCAACAAATTTTCTGATATTGTCAAAAATTCTTCTCCCTTCTTTTACAGCATTTCTTATGCTCGCAAAATTATCATCCAGAAGCACAATATCGCTGGCTTCTTTGGCTACTTCCGTTCCTTTTATACCCATCGAAATACCAACATCTGCTTTTTTTATTGCCAAAGCATCATTTACTCCATCTCCAGTCATCGCCACAGTATGTCCCTCTTTCTGCAAAGCTTCTAAAATTCTAAGTTTGTGGAAAGGTGTTGTTCTGGCAAAAATATTTATTCCTTTGTTTAAAGCTGTATTCAATTCCTCTTCATCCATCTTGTCCAAATCACTGCCGGTAAGCACTCCTTCAGAATGCATGCCTACTTCTTCTGCTATTGCTTTGGCAGTAAGCGGATTGTCTCCAGTAATCATTATGATGCGTATGCCTGCAGAATAGCATTCTTCTACGGCTTCTCTAACTTCTGGTCTTGGCGGGTCAGAAAGCAGAACCAAACCTATGAATATTAAATTTTTCTCCAGAGGTTTTTTATAATCTTTATAAGCCAGAGATAGAATTCTAAATCCTTTTGAAGATAATTCTTCATTTTTCTTGAGTATGGTTTCTTTTGTTTTTTTATCCAATTTGACGATTTTTTCTCCAAGTAAGACTTTGCTGCTTTTGGTTAGGATAACTTCTAAAGCTCCTTTTGATAAAACCAATTTTTCTTTACCAAAATCGTGAACTACAGTCATCATTTCTCTCTCAGAAGAGAATGGCACTTCATCTATTCGCTTTCCTTCAGATTTAATGAAAGATGTGTATTGCTTTAGAGCGATGTCTGTTTCATCTCCGATCCATTTTTCTTTTCCCTCTTCCAAAATGGTTTTTGCATCATTACAGTAAAAACAAACTTTATTCGCCAAATTTCTTGCCTTCTCACTTTCCCTTATAAACCAGAAATTCCTCACTTCCATTTTTCCTTCTGTTAATGTTCCCGTTTTGTCTGTGCAAATGACATCTACCGAACCTACGGATTCTGTTATTGCCAAACGCCTGACCAAAGCTTTGCGTTTAACCATTTGTCTGGCACCCAAGGATAGGGCTATGGTAACAACTGCCGGCAGGTCCTCTGGTATGGCGGCTACAGCTAAAGAGATCGCTATTAAACTCGCTTCCATCAAAGTGAATTTATTAAACGCCACAGCAAAAGTTACGACAATTATCAAAACGGTAAGGGCAACTATTTTTTTTGTAAATTTTCCTATATGTTGTTGGAAAGGGGTTTTTCCTTCTTCTATTTCCTGCATCTTTGCGGCTATTTTCCCGATCCGGGTATGCATGCCAGTAGCATGGACTTTGGCTATAGCCCTTCCGGTATATACACCACAAGAAGAGTAGATTTTGTCTCCTTTTTTCTTTTTCACTTCTTTTGATTCCCCTGTTAAAGGAGATTCGTCTATCTTCAAATTGCCTTCCAATATTTCTGCGTCTGCAGGCACAACATCTCCTCCTTCCACCACTATTAAATCGCCCGGAATGATTTCCGTTGCAGATATTTCCTGTTCTTTAAAATCGCGAATAACTTTTGCTTTTGGTGTGGCGAGACGTTGCAAAGCTTCAACAGCTTGTTCAGCTTTATAATCCTGCACAAAACCCGCAATGCCAGAAGCAAAAACTATTATTAAAATCAGAACGGAATCAAAATATTCTGCGTGTTTTATAAAATTGATAGAAAAAGAAAGAATTGCCGCAAATATAAGAAGAAGAATTATTGGAGAAATAAATTGAGAGGCAAATAATTTAAACGGAGAAACTTTTTTTCTTTTCTCTATCTTATTTTCACCGTAGATTTTTAATCGTTTTTTTGCTTCAGCAGAGGAAAGACCTTCCCGCATAAAATATAGTTTAGAGGATAATTATCTTATCGTCAATTTAATCTTATTTAGCAAAGTATTTTAAAAAGGGTTAAAATTTATATAAACTTATCCACACCTAAATAGTTCAATAACTAACAATATAGAAATCAGATTGAAATTTCGGAGATTGTGTGTCTATATGATTATGAAAAATTATTATAAAAAATAAATTAGCAATCACACACTTTGACTTTACCAGTTAAATTCTTCCTAAAAACCCTAACCTGAATTCTTTTTTACTGAATATTTTCAAGCTTGTTTTCAATAAATTTTAGCAGAGCTTCTTTTACGGTTCCGCTACTTCTATAAACCTTTATATTAAATTGGCTTAAAACCATGGAGGCCCTTGGTCCAATGTTTCCGGTTATTACAGAATTGACTTTTTTTTCTGCAACTCTCTGAGCAGCGGAAATTCCCGCCCCCCCAATTTGCCTTGCACTTTCATTTTTTATTGCTTCGGTTTTTTTAATTTTTTTATTTTCAATCTCGGCGAAGATAAAGTAAGGACACCTTGCAAAAACAGAACTAACTTCGCTATCTGTATCTTTTCCCATTGAAGTTACGACCACTTTCATGCTCTCGTCATCATGGTTCCGCATTTTGGACATTTATGTTGATAACAAGGTACTCCTCTTTGATGCGGTATTTTAGTTCCGCATTTTGGACAAATGCATTCTCCGCCCGGTCCAAATCCAAAGCCGCCCATTCTTCCCCTTCTGGGTCTAATTATTTCTGCCATACTATAATTACCTCCTTTTATTTTAATTGCCTTTCCATTCACAATTGCATCTGCAACCTTCTTTCTTGCTGAGGAAAGAATCCTATTGAAAGTTGGTTGTGAAATGTTCATTTTTCTTGCCGCTTCTATTTGACTCAAATTTTCCAGATCTTTCAACTTGAGGGCTTCAAATTCAACCACCGTTAAAATTAATTCCTCTGATTTTCCTGCTCCTTTAGGGATAAAATAATCTACAGTTGGCAATCCCCCCACTCTTCTAAATCTTATTGGCCTCGGCATTTTTTAATTATTTGCAAAACAAAAATAAAAAAAGAAAAAAGAAAACAATCACCAAACGAGTCTACTTTATTTCTTTCTGCACTCATTTTTTCATTTTTTTGAGTTTTTTCTCAAGGGCTTTTAATTCATCCTGAATTGCCGTTTTTTCATTCTCAATTGCTCTTATCTCTTCCTGCAAGTATCTCTTTTCTTCTTCAAGCATCCTTACTTCATCTTCTTTTGTAAAGTTTGCCTGTCTTGCAACTGGCTGATAAGCTGGAAAAAATCTCCTGAAACCAAAACCTCTTCTAAATCCCAATCCAAGCCCTCTTCCAAATCTGACCCAAGGATTCATATATCCTGGGACACTGTATCCTGCACAATAACCTGCACCTCTTCCCGTCATGGGACCAAGACCCAAAGGTCCCGTTCCATCTCCTCCAGGCATATTCATCACCCATATGAATATATATTCATAATAGTATTTATAGTTTTCGGTTCTCTTTAATATATAATAATGAATATATATTCATAAAACATTTCAAAAAAGAAATGACCTTCTAAGAAGGATAAAATTTATTTTTCCTTACAGAATCTTTCTTTATTGCCTGTCTCATTAACTGTTAATTTTTGTTATTTTCGCTTGCTTAACAACCTCTAACAATACCTTGGCCTTTTTATTTTTCTCAAAATATTTTCTTACTGGTTCGAGAATTTTTATTAATTCTTCTGCAACGGCATTTTTCAAATCCAAAGGATGAAGTTTTCCCTCTTTATATGTTTTTTCTAATTCTTCAAAATTATGAAATTCCATATTTCCACCAAATTTTGATGGTCGTTCTATTTTAAAAATTTCCACTTCTCTGAAGATAATGTGCTTGCAAATATCAATTATTGGATTATATTCAATTACTTTTGGAGGGCAGAAAGCATTGTTGATTTTTTCTCTAATATTTTCTGGTTTGTCATATATCCACACAGAAGTCTTTGGTTTTGATTTACTCATTTTGCAACTTACCAAAACTTCTTTTTCCTTATCTTTTGGAATTGGCCAGACTGGAGGTTGAACCAAACCCTGCAACAAATGATGATGGACGCAAATTGGCTTCCAGAACCCTATTTTTTTACCCAACTCTCTTGCAACAACATTTGCTTTTCTCTGATCCATACCAAGTTGGCAAATATTTACATCAAATTGAAAAATATCTGCAACCTGCATCGGAGTATACAACAAATCAGATATTTTCGTCCCTTCCGATTCTTTTCTACCCATTATTTCCAGAGTTCTCTTTCCTCTTGCTATTGTCATATTCTTTGCAATCAAAATTGTTTTTTTCCAATAATCTAAATCATTATAAACTTCATCTGCAAAAATAAATTCTACTTTGTCTTCTGGCACACCGAGAGCAATCCAGGAGTGTTTAAAATGTTCGGCCGCCTTTTTTATTAAATCCAGATCTCCACCAAGTTTATTGTTTATCCACGCGTGCCAGGTTGCTAAATATACCTTGAATTTTATTCCAGCTTTTATAAAATCTTTCATTTTGTAAGCACAAATCAAACCAGTACCTAAATGGACCATACCAGAAGGTTCAAAACCATCATAAGCAACCGGATGCTCATTTGTCTGAAGCAATTCCCTCAGTTCTTCCATTGTTATAATTTCTTCAGTTGGAGGTCTCAAAATTAAATCAATTTTTTCTTCTAAATCCATAATTACTCTTTTTTCATAAATTCTTCAAAAGGTATTTCTTTCTCTTTTTTTAATTTTCTCATTTCATTTAAAATAAGCCAGAGTGAGAGACCTATTGCATATTTGTTTGTCGTATTTAAAGGAATGATCAGATCGACTCCTGAAACATCTGAATTCGTATTGCAGAAAGCAAGAACCGGGACTCTGTTTATGTTTGCCTCTTCGATGGCATTCCTGTTTTCATCAACATTCGTTACAAATAAAATCTCTGGCTCAAAATATTCTTTATTATGAGGGTTTGAGATAATGCTGGAAGTGTAATTTGAAATAACTTTTGCCCCAGTAAATTTTCCAAATTTCTCGCAATATTCTTTGTCTAATTCTGTACCTATAATTAGAAAATTCTTATCTAACAAGAATCTGGCTGCAATTCTTATTCTTTCGTCTATTTTGTGAATGCTGAACATATTTCTGCCTGCAGGTGTTTTCCAGGAGATAAATCTCTCCAGTTTTTTGTTTTTATTCATTCCCCCTCTATTCACTTTATGTTTTATATACTCACTTCTGGGAATTAAAAGTTCCATAACTTAAATTTAAAAATAATTTATGGCAGAGGAATACGAGAGGATTTATATAATCCCCTTAAGAAAGGCTAAAAGAAAAGAAAGAAGCAGAAGAGCAGATGCTGCAATCAAAATAATAAAAGAATTTTTAAGAAGGCATATGAAAGTGGAAGAAGTCAAATTAGACAATAAAATAAATGAATTTGTGTGGGAACGAGGAAAACATAAGATTCCAAGTAAAGTCAAAGTAAAGGCAAGAAAAATAAAAAATCTCGCAGAGGCAAATCTTCTTGAGGGCTGAAATATTTTTTGGATGCCTATGATTAAAATAACAGGTAAGCGATATGCAAAGAGAAGTATTCATCAAAAGAACCAAGATATTATTAATAAATTAAAGATATATTATGGCTGAAGAAAAAAAAGCGGTACAAAAAGATGAATCCGAAATTGCAAACTTGCCTTTTCCCCACTCCAGAATAAAAGATATCTTAAAAAGCAAATTAAAGGAGGGTTGCTATATCAAAAAGAAAGCCGCAATAGATTTGAATTTATGGCTCGGAAAACTGGCAGAAAAAATTGCCTCTGAGGTGAGTAAAACCGAAAAGGCTTACATTTCCTCTGAGGATATTGGCAGAGCAATCAACAAGTTTGATGCCGTTGATAAAATAGAAGGTGAAAAAAAAAGAATCGTGGCTCATCTGAATGCAATAAAGGAAGATATAAACAGATTATTGGAAGATTTGGAAAGAATTTAATTTCTGTAAAAGCATATTTTCTATAACCGAAAACTATAAATACTTTAAATACATTATTAAATAGTGGTGAAAAATGCAGAGAATCTCGAAGAAATGAGCGGAGAAGAATTCATAACAGAAGTGTTAAATGGGAGGAGAGATTTCTCCAAAATTAAATTAGTGAACGGTGACTTGTCAAATGCTGATGGCTTTGAAAAAATGAATTGCTATTTGAAAAAGCACGAGAAAGACCTTTGGAGAGAACCTATAGTTATAAATTATTCTGATTTTTCTGGTGTTAAAGCTGAAAGTCTTTATTTACCATATGTTAAAGGAAGGGAGGCAAATTTTAAAAGAGCAAATCTTCGGGATGCAAATCTCGAAAAGGCAGATTTTTGGAAAGCAAACCTTCAAGAGGCATATCTTGAAAGGGCAAATCTTCATAATGCATACCTTGAAAGTGCAAATCTCCGAAAAGCAAATCTTAGAGGAGCAGACCTTAGCTATGCATTCCTTGCACTAGCTGATCTCCAAGAAGCAGATCTTGAAAAAGTATTTTCTTCTTATGCAAATCTTGAGGAAGCTAATCTTTCGAGAGCATACCTTCGTGGAGCATATCTTTACAAAGCAATCTTTTGGAAAGCAAAGCTTCAGGAAGCTGATCTTGGAAAAGCTGATCTTGGAAGTACAGATTTTAGAGGAGCAAATCTTAAAGAAGCATATTTTGAAAAAGCATCTCCCCAAATAGCGAATTTTGAAAGAGCAAATCTTCAGGAAGCAATCTTGCGGGGAGCCGAGCTTAGACAGGCTAACTTTCGGGAAGCAGATCTTGAAAAAGCCGATCTAGAAATGGCAAGTCTTTGGAGGGTGAAGCTTCAAAAAGCCAATCTCCAGAAAGCAAATCTTCGAAAAGCAATGCTCAAAAAAGCTGGCCTTCAGGATGTAGACCTCAGATTGTCAGACCTTAGGGAAGCTTGTCTCAAAGATGCAAATCTGGAAGGAGCGAACCTTGAAGGAGCTAAAGCAAAGGTTATATTCCTATAAAGGAAAAGAATAGTTTGAAAACCTAAATATGATGGTGAAAAATGGCAAATATAATATTTGAAGGAGAAATACCAGAAATTATTAAACGGGAAATTGAGAGCGTGTACAGCGAAATCTTAAAATATTACGAAAATACAGGATACTCTCCTCCCAGCGGGGTAAACATAAAAATTGGTAAATATAGTTGTTACTACGGAAGGGATAAATGCGGGAATGCAGTTATAGAAATGGGTAAAAAGGATTTGGAACACTATACCCCTGGAACATTTACTCATGAGAATGCCCATGATGTATTTCGTTATGTTCTCTCCCAGAAAATAGAACAATCTTTACTTATGCTTTACTCTACTTTGGATGAAATGTTTGCAGATTTGAATGCACATTATTTCGGATACCCTATTAGATGCAGAAGAGATCCCTTCAAAGAAAACTATAAGAAAGCATTTGAAGGATTATTGAATGCCTTAAGTTTGGATAACAGAAAAAGAGAAATAGAATTAGTAAGAAAGATTTTGGAGGAGATTGAGAAAAATAAAGAAAGAGTCTTAAAATACTGCGAGGAATTGTACAGAATACCTCCCCTTCAATTCAGTTTCACAATTCTTGAAGAAGATAACAAATCAAATATGTTTGCCTATAACATAAAGCAAATAAGAAAAATTTCTGAACTGAAAAGAAATATAAAATCCAAATCTGAACTGCTTCTTGGTGATGAAGAAATGAAGAGAATATGTGTTTATGATGCCATTGAAGATATGAAACCAACCATTATAGCTATGAATCCAAAATATACCTCTTCTCGGGCTAAAAAATTGAAGAGAATTTTAGAAAATGATGAGAGATATAAAAAAGTTTTGAAAGGTATTGAAAAGATTGACGAAAAGCTAAAAAAGATAGATGAACAAGAGCAGGAAATAGAAAGAAGTATAGGAAAAAAATATGGAGTAGATAAAATTATTCTTGTTTTTGGAGAGGAGCTGCCTGAATATAAAAAATACGAAAAAGAACTAAAAAAGAATCAAGAGTATCAAACTCTCGAAAAAAGGAGCAACAGACTTTTAAAAGCAGAACAAAAGCTCTATGAGAGAAAAGATCTTATAGAAATGGAAGTAGGTGAGAAGAATATAGATAACATACTGGAAGATGAACTCATCGAAGAATGCACCGAGTTGGATAGAAGTTTAGTTAATTACAGCATGCTTCTTGACTATTTAAAAAATAATGGAAGATTAACTGACTTTATTTTAAGAAGCGTAGAGTCCGAAGATTATGGTAAAAATAAGGCTGAGTTTATGGATTTTCCTCATGAAGTGGGAAGCTCTCTTGCTAAAAAACTTTATGAGGAAGGCGTTACACCTATAGATGTCATAAACTCTCCTGAAAAATACTTAGAACTTTGTGAAAAAGAAATTAAGGAAACAATTAATGAATGGCTTAAAAGAATTTAGAAACATCTTTGTTAAAGAAGTAAACTAATAAAAGATAAATAAGAAAATAAATTAATTATGGATACAGAGATAATCTATCTGGAAGAACCAAAATTGAAAAATCCCATTTTAATTGAAGGACTTCCGGGAGTTGGCAATGTCGGGAGAATTGCCGTTTCCTATCTGGCGGAAAAATTAGAGGCGAAGAAATTTGCCGAGATACATTCAGATTCTTTTTTTCCTCTGGCAGTCGTGAGCCCAAAAAATGAAATTCTTCCTCTCTGCATAGATCTCTATTATTACAAGGGAAAGAAAGATTTAATATTTATTATTGGAAATTCCCAGCCTTCTGATTACAAAGGTTATTATGCTTTATGCGAAAAAATACTCGAAGTGGGGAACAAATTCAAAGTTAAAGAAATCATAACAACTGGCGGTTTTGGAATAGGTATTGAAAAACAAAAACCAAGAGTTCTGGGAGCCTTAACAGATTTGAGTGATTTAAAAAAACTCAAAAAGGTTGGCGTTTATTTTGAAAAAGAGAATCCGATAGGTTCAATTTTTGGAGTTTCCGGATTACTTCTCGCCATGGCAAAAATTAAAAAAATAAAGGGCTATTCTCTGCTTGGCGAAACAATTGGTTTTCCCATCTTAACCGATCCGAAAGCGGCGGAAGAGGTTTTAAAAGTTTTAATGAAATTAACCTGTGTGGATATTGATTTGAGAGATATGGACAAAAGCGTAAAACAACTGGAATGTTTCCTGAAAAATCTTGAGGAAAAAACAAAGCAATTATCGCAGCAACTTCACAAACCAACAAAAATTTATTCTGAATATATTGGATGAATCAAGAAGGCAATCGCTTCCAAAGTGAATAACTTATGAAAATAGAATACGTCGCCTTCGATTCTTTCGGCGTCAAATCAAGTTGCATTTTTGTTGAAACAAAGGATGTAAAAATAGTTGTTGATCCGGGAATTGCCGCCGAAACCAATTCCTTTCCTCTTCCCCTGGAAGACAGGCTCGCTCTGGTGGAAAAATACAAAAAAAGAATTGAGGTTGTTTGTTCTAAGGCAGATGTAATCACAATATCTCATTACCATTATGATCATTATCAACCAATTAAAAATTGGTATAAAAACAAAATTCTACTAATCAAAGATTTTAAAAACAGAATAAATAAAAGCCAGCAAAACAGAGCAAAGCAGTTCTTGCAAAAAGTTATTCCAATTGCAAAAGAAATTAAAATTGCCGATAACAATAAATTTGAATTTGGAAATACGGAGATTAAATTTTCAAGACCTCTGTGGCATGGGGTTAAAAATACTCCTTTGGGCCATGTTTTGATGACTGAAATTTCAACAAAAAAAGAGAAGTTAATTCATTCTTCAGACATAGATGGTCCTTCTATCTCAAGTTATGCCGACTTAATTATAAAAGAAAAACCAACATTGTTAATTCTCGATGGAGCACCAACATATTTGCTTGGATATATTCACGCCTATTACAATTTGTGTCTGGCAATTTTGAATTTAAGAAGGATTATCAAAAGCGGAAAAGTAAAAAAGATCATTTTAGATCATCACGCATTGAGGGATTATAGATACAAAGATTTTTATTATTTGACTTTTGAAGATGCAAAGAGGAATGGAGTAAAATTGCATACTGCTGCCGAAGAAGTTGGCATTGAACCCCGTGTTTTATCTGGATTAAAAAAATACGGGAAAACAAAGTGGAAAGAATGGGAGAAAATAAGAGAAAAAAATCTGAAACAGATTTTGAATAATGCAGAAAAAACGATCTGCTCGAAAGCAAAGATATAGAGATGATCAAAAAAGAAATAATCTAATTTAAAGTTTTTATATAATAATGGAATTGACGAGATTTGAGCTCGCGAGAATAATAGGGGCGAGGGCACTACAGTTGTCTTATGGAGCTCCCGCTCTGGTAAAGGCAAAGGGAAAACCGATGGAAATAGCCGAACTTGAATTAAAAAAAGGCGTGCTTCCAATTGTCGTTGTTAGAGAATAATTTTGGATTTCTTATCGTCTCATTTCTTTGTTCTTGGCGAAGTTTTTTTAGTTGATTTGGCCAATATATTTCTTTTTTGAAAAAGAATATAATCGCAATAATTCTCTCCAATTTTTATTCCGTTTTTTATTCTTCCCGTTTCCTCAAAACCATATTTATTCAACAAATTTATTGATGGTTTGTTAATTTCAATAACCCAGGCAATTATCTGCTCTGCATTTCTATCCCTAAGATGATCCAATAGTTTTGAAAGCAAAGCTGAGCCAAGTCCCCTTTTGCGGTATTCTTTCTTGATACAATAACTGATTTCCCATACGTGGTCCCTCTTCCCCTGCTTTCTTGTGGCAGAAGAAAAACCCACAATTTTGTTATTTTTGAGGCAGACAAACATGAGTTTTCTGTTTTTCTTTCTCAGATAATTTTCAAACAAGTTTTTTTCTTCCTTTAAAGTTCTTTTCTTGTTTCTTGCAAAATAAATTCCCTCTTCAACGATGGAGTTCAGCAACTTATTTAATTCTGGAATATCTTTTTTTTCTAATTCTCTTATTTCCATAAAAATATCTAAATAAAGATTCCTTCAAACAAATCTAAAACAAATAAAAAAAGGGAAAATAAACTATTTCTTGGGCACTACGTCTATGCAAACTCCTGCCGCAACGGTCTGACCCATATCTCTGATTGCGAATCTAGCCAATTGCGGAAAATCGCTCTGTTTCTCAATTACTACGGGTTTTGTTGGTTTGACTTTTATTACCGCGGCATCTCCCGTCTTTATGTATTCCGGTTTTTCCTGTACAACTTGACCCGTCTTTGGATCCATCTTTTTAATTATTTCCGTTATGGTGCACGTTACCTGTGCCGTATGTATGTGAAAGACCGGTGTATATCCCGGAGCAATGACTGTTGGATGATTTAGAACAATTATCTGTGCAGTAAATTCTTCTGCAACTGTTGCTGGATTGCTTGGATCACAAACAACATCGCCCTTTTTAATATCTCCCTTGCCAACTCCTCTTAAATTGAAACCAATATTGTCTCCCGCTTTTGCTTCTGGCAATGGCTGATGGTGCATCTCTATTGATTTGATTTCCGCTTTTATTCCCGCTGGCATTATGACCACCGTCTGATTTTGTTTCATAACTCCAGTTTCTACTCTGCCAACAGGGACAGTTCCTACACCTGTAATTGAATAAACATCCTGAACAGGCAGCCTTAAAGGTTTATCCATAGGTCTGGTTATTGGCTTTATATCGTCCAGAGCTTCAATAAGAGTCTGGCCCGTATACCAGCTCATATTTTCGCTTTTCTTGACTATATTGTCTCCCTTATATGCTGAAATGGGCAATACTTTAACGTCTTCCAGTTTGTAACCCACACCGCGCAGAAGATTCTCTACATCTCCCTTAACTTCTTTATATCGGGCTTCGTCGTAATTTACTACATCCATTTTGTTTATGGCAACAATCATCTGACCAATGCCCAATATCTTTGCTAAATAAGCGTGTTCTTTCGTTTGTTCCTGAATTCCTTCTTTTGCTGAAACAACCAGAATGGCAATATCTGCCTGTGATGTCCCAACGATCATATTCTTGATGAAATCTCTGTGTCCCGGTGCATCAATTATTGTGTAGTAATATTTCTGTGTATTAAATTCCTTAAAAGCCAGATCTATTGTAACACCTCTTTCTCTCTCTTCCTTTAATTTGTCCATTACAAATGCAAACTCGAACGTTTCTTTCTTTTTTTCTTTTGCTTCCTCCTTCAATTTTCTCAAGGTCTCTTCTCTTATTGCTCCCGTATCAAAGAGCAGTCTTCCCACTAATGTTGATTTTCCGTGGTCTATATGCCCTATTGTAACTAAATTTACGTGTTCTTTTTCTGCCATAAGTAGTATTAATAAAATTTTAAATAGGATATATTTTTTAAAAAATGGGATAAAAATGTCTGAAATCTATAAGAAATCGGTAAAATATGCTTTGGAATCATAAAGATATTCTTTGAGGGTTTTCTCTATTTTTTAAAAATTCTCTTACTGGCCTCGTCTTTCCCAATCTTCTTCTGCCAACAATTGCTATTCTAAAATCTTTTTTTCAAGAATTTTGAGTTCTCTTTCTCTATCAATATATTTTGGTAACATAATTATAATAATTTATTTACTACTATTTACAATTCTCTCCAAATCCCTCAAATCAAAGCAATAAACCTTCTTATTTTCAATTTCCTTTATTCTCTTCCCGAAACTCTTTGCAAAGATTGCAAAACTTTCTTTTCTATCTTCATTATTCCATTCAACATACTTTGCTTTCTCTGCCAATTCTTTGCAAATCTTTTCGGCATTTACTTTATTTTTCCATTTGCATTCTATGAACAAAATTTCTTTTGTTTTCTCATTTAAACCTACAAGATCAATTTCATAAGTATTTTCCCCTTTTGGTTTGTTTGGAATCTTTCCCCATTGTTTTCCTATTTTTGTAAAATTGGAAAATAACAATTTATCCCTTATCATCTCTTTAATTATATCCTCAAACTTGAAAGATATCCAAGAATTAAGATTGTTTTTTACTTTTTCTACAACAATTTCTTCCTCATTTCTTTCTATAAGTTCTGCATATGCCCAAATATTGGAAAACCAGAAATGAAATAAATTATTCCTGATTTTGTAAATTCCTTTTTTCCCTTTAACTACTGGCACTTCCCTCTCTATAATTTCAAAATCATCCTTTAGCAAACTCAAATATTTTGTTATTTTTGTTGGTTCTCTTCCAACAAAATTTGCTATTTCAACCAATTTGTTTTTTCCTCTGGATATTGAAGAAAGAATAGAAAAAAATATTTTGTATTCTTTGCCAAACTCCTCTTTTAACATCGTTCTTATTTCTTCATAAAGCGGTCTTGGATAATTAACAAATGAATTTAACACAAACTCGCTTAAATCAATTTTTCCCACTTTTTCCAATAATTCATAATATTTAGGTATGCCACCGAAAACTGAATAGAATTTTATCGCATCCTCAAAAGAATATTTTAAATCTTTGCATATCTGATAAATAACCTGAAATTTAAGTTCTTGTAGTTTTATTATTATATCAAATCTTCCATAGAGAGGTGTTTTGTAATTCTCTATCATTTTTTTCGTTGTCCTTATTAGAGAACCCGTAACTATTAATTTTGGTTTGTATTTGTCAATTAATCTTTGCAAATCAAAAATGAAACTTTTATTTACTTTTAGGATATTTTGTATTTCGTCAATGAAAATTATTTTATCTACATCGCCAAATATAAATTTAAAGAGCTCATGGAAAGTATTTACTGGAGGTATTTCTTTATATTCTTTTGACCAGTCTCTTATTATTTCTGCCTCTGTTTTTTCTGCTGGAATAAAAAGTGTTAATAGGTTGTTTTTAAAGGTCTCTTCAACCAATCTTGTTTTTCCTATTCTTCTTCTGCCAACAATTGCTATTCTAAAATCTTTTTTTAATTTCTTAAGTAGTTCTGTTTCCCTCTCTCTATCATAAAATTTCATAATATATACTTCATAAGTATTATACTTAATAAGTATTTATAAAAATTTCCTTAAATCCCTTAAATCAAAGCAATAAACTTTAAATTCTTCTTCTCTATCAACAAATTTTAGTATCACAACACTAAATATTATAATACTTATATATTTAAAACTAGTATTTGCCAATCTGGACTCCAGTTTCAATAAAGGAAAAATAATTTATTATGTTGGAAGAACAATTAGAAAAGTTCCTTACAAAGTGAAAAATGAGAGAAGACAGAATTTTAATTACCGGAGGAGGGGGTTTTGTGGGGAGAAATCTGATCAGAGTGATGATTAAAGAGGGTTTTAAGCCGGAAAATATTGTTGTTATTGACAAAGATAATTTAAATTTTATTAAAAAATACAAAGTTAAAATTATCGTTGCGGATTTGTCAGAAAAGGGGAAGTGGATGAATGAATTTAAAAACACAGAAGTTGTTATAAATCTGGCTGCGCAAATTTCTTCTCAAGACTATGAACCCTTTAAAAAAAATAATATTGAATCCACAAAGAATGTTATAGAAGCTATGAAAAAGTTTAAGGTGAAGAAGATTCTGCATTTCAGTTCAGCGGCGGTTTTGTCTGTGAGAAAAGATTTTTATGCAGAGACGAAAAAAGAAGGAGAAAAACTTGTGATTAATTCAGGACTGAATTACTGCATTTTAAGACCTTCCTTAATGTACGGCCCTACGGATGATAAAAATGTCGGTTATTTAATAAATTTTGCAAGAAAATTTCATTTTTTGCCAATTCCGGGAAATGGAAAATCCCCTAGGCAACCAATTTATATTGACGATATCTGCAGATTAGTTATAAAGATTTTGAATAAGTTTCCAAAAAACAAAATAATAAATGTGAACGGAAAAGAAATCATCTATTTCAGAGATATGGTTAAAATTATTCTGAAAGAAGTAGGTGGTTTTAAATTCAGATTGTTTTTGCCCGTCAAACTTTTCAAAATTGCCATGATTCTTTATCAAAAAATAATCGGAGAGAACAAATTCACTACAGATCAGGTTGATTCTCTTACAAGCGGGGATGTGTTTGAGATTTATCCCTGGTGGGAAGAATATAATATAAAAACAACTTCTTTTGAGGAAGGCGTCAGGAAAATGATTTAAAAAAATTCAAATATCTATTTTTTAACATTGGCTATAAGCCAGGAACTTGATTGAATTTTTTCTCCACCAACACCAAAAACCATCTTTATTCCAAATTTTTCACAAATTTCTTTTTCAGGAATATTGTCTATAGTTCTGTCTCCTCCTTTTGCAAATATATCTGGTTTCAACATTTCTAATGTCTTACACACAGACAAATCCTCATCCTTAGATATTACAACCTCGTCAACAAACTCCAAAGATTTTAATATCTCTTCTCTTTCATTCACAGGCATAAAAGACCTTCCTTTTTTCAATTTCGCTTGCTTGTCATTATTTAGAATTACAATCAATTTATCGCCAAGTTTTTTCGCTTCTCTCAAATATCTTATATGTCCAATATGCAAAGGATCAAAATATCCGCTTGCTACAACAGTTTTCATAATCTTTATAAATTTTTAAATTCTAATTCTATCAGAATAAAGAAAGTGGTGTTTTTATTTATGAAGAAAACCTTATTAATTTTCGCATATTTTTTTCCTCCTCATGTTGGGGGTGGCGAAACTCATGTTTACGAATTTGCAAGACATTTGAGCGAGAAGAATTATAACATTGTAATATTTACACCAAATATTCCAAAAACCAAAGAAATAGAAAAAATAAAAAATAATTTAAAAGTTATAAGATATCCTGCTATGGAATTGATGGGAAATCCCCTCCCAAAATTTTGGAAATTGAAATTCTGGAGGTTATTTAAAATTGCCATTAAAGAAAAACCCAATTTTGTAATGTCAAGAACCAGATTCTTCTTTCCGAGTTTTTTCTGTTTTCTGTTTGCAAAACTAACCAAAACAAAACATATTCATGTCGAGCAGGGAAGCGATTTTTTAAAGACGGGAAACTGGTTTAAAGATAAAATAGTGAAAATTTACGATTTGACCATTGGCAAGCTAATTTTAAGTAAAGCCGATTGTTGTGTTGCAATTTCTGACGCGGTATATAAGTTTGTAAAAAAATTCAGAAGCAGTAAAATATTTGTTATCAGGAGAGGTTTAGAAATGGAAGAAATGGAAAAAATAAATCCAGATAAGTTTATTTTAGAAAATTACAGAAATAAAATAAAAATCTGTTTTGTTGGAAGATTGATCTACTGGAAAGGTTTGCACAATGCCTTAAACGGTTTTATGCAATTATCGGAGAAGTTAAAAAGTGGAAGTGTTTTTTTTATTGTGGGTTCGGGTCCTGAAAAAAAAGATTATGAATCCAGATATAAAAATCAGAATATCAAATTTTTTGGAGAAGTGAGCAGAAAGAAGGCTTTATCTATAATAAAATCATGCGATATTTTCGTTCATTCAACGCTTTCCGGGGGTGGTTTGTCTTGTTCTCTTTTGGAAGCAATGTATTCAGGAAAAGCAATTGTTGCAACTCCTGCTGAGGGAGCTAACGAAGTAATTTTTAATAACAAGACAGGAATTTTATTGAAAGAATCTTCACCAAAAGAGTTTAGAAAAGGATTTGAAATTTTATTAAAAGATGAAAAATTAAGGAAAAAATTGGGAGAAAATGCAAAAAAATATATTAAAGAAAATTTTTCTTGGGATAAAAAGATTGAGCAATATGTAAAACTATTTAACAAAATGAAATAATGTGTGGAATCTCGGGCTTCAACTGGAATGATTTAAATTTAATAAAAAAAATGAATAACACTTTAAAACATAGAGGCCCAGATGGCTCTGGGATATACATAGATAATTTAGTTTCTTTGGGACACAGAAGATTAGCAATAATAGATTTGACAGAAAGAGGAAAGCAACCTATGGAGTATGAGCACAAAGGAAGAAAAGCAGTAATAACTTACAACGGAGAAGTGTATAACTTTTTAGAAGTGAGAGAAAAATTGGAGGAGAGGGGTTATAAATTCAAATCAAACACGGATACAGAGGTGATATTAGCTTCCTATTTGGAATGGGGTTTTGATTGTGTAAAAAAATTTAATGGAATGTGGGCTTTTTGCATTTATGACCCTCAAAAGAAAATTTTATTCTGCTCGAGAGATAGAATGGGGCAGAAGCCATTTTATTATTACTATGATGGAGAGAGGTTTATCTTTGCTTCGGAGATAAAGGCAATATTAAATCATGAGGTTGAAAAAAAGATAAATTGGCTAGTATTTAATAAATTTATTTCAGTGA